>Ga0065711_1004629_pt1 | contig 22882 bp, 7 predicted proteins | sample Hoacrofraction12_FD_59098 | JGI IMG/M metagenome (GOLD analysis project Ga0065711, IMG submission 59098) | Hoatzin crop microbial communities from Cojedes, Venezuela - Epithelial fraction 12 v2 (version 2) | ecosystem: Host-associated > Birds > Digestive system > Esophagus > Crop | place... | reverse complement strand
AGAAAGAAAGAAAGAAAGAAAGAAAGAAAGAAAGAAAGAAAGAAAGAAAGAAAGAAAGAAAGAAAGAAAGAAAGAAAGAAAGAAAGAAAGAAAGAAAGAAAGAAAGATCCCCCTACTGTTTTGACTTTCATCCATGAGGCAGGATGCTAAAATGACTCTTTCTGGACCTGGTGTACCGCTTAGGTAAGCCTCATAAGGTCCATTCAGGCCTTTGTCCTGCTGTCTGACACCTTACTAGCCTAGAGAAGGAATATAGGATGGCTCCCTAGGCAAAGGAAATGAAGATTAACAATGAATTTTGTGAAAGGTATTCTCTTCCTGTCATTCACATTTTGCTTCACTCATATGGCAAGAGCAATAGGAATTTGACAAAGCTACAACTCAATTTTACTATTAAAAGTGAAAAGAAAGACAGCATCTGTGCACTTTTTAATTATTTTTTCCCTGCAGTCTCTGAGGATGGCTGGACTTTTCCCAGGACAAAGCTCATCTGGCAACAAAAATATTTGATCCTCCATTTTCATCCTGAATAATTTTCCATATCAATAGAAGAAATCAATACTTTCTATCATGATTTGCATACATACATATCAACGCCTACCAGGACATGATATGGGCTAGAAATTCTGTGTCAGTGGGCTTGCAGTTCACGTGCTCTCCTTGTGGTAAGGAGGTAAGGCAATGCTTCCATTATTCTCCAGATATTTAGACGGAATAATATGCCAATGTATTTACAATCAGTGCAAGTAATACTTACATGATTTTCTTAGGTACAGCTAGAATTTTAAAGTCTGTGTTTAATTCTGCTTACATCCAAATTAATGAGTCCTAATTGATTTTCTGAATTAGCATCTGAGTAATATCAACTCTGTATTTTAAATGTGCCTTTAGAGTGAAAATATATGTCAGAGTCTTGTTATTAACTGGGAATAGATTCCTGGATCAATCCAATTTATGTCCTACAAGCCACAATAATTGTTATATTAAGCCATGCACTGCATGGCACAGCTACTACAATGTGAAATCAAGGAAAGATTATGTCACAAATGTGACAAAACAGTTTTGGAGGTAGAATAGTAATATTAAGAAAAACAATAGTACCATGCAATTAAGTATTATGTATGTCATGAAGTACCAAGCAAAACCTTTTTTTTTTCTTTTATTGATGTTATATTGATACCATTTCCAAATAAGTTGAAAAAAGTTGCCTTTATGAAGCAGTGGTTTAACTAAAATAGATCTAAAAACACAGGAGCATTAAGTATTACCCAGGTGCGAAGCCATTTAGTGTGCACACGCACATTACAATTGGTCATTTTGCAGGGAGGCTGTTCAAACAAAGGGCTTGGTGAAAAACAGCCCTTAATAAAATCACTGTAACTAAGACCTTAACGCAAATTACAAAGAACTATTGCTCTCCTCTCTGTCTCAAAAAGATGTATACCTCAATATTATTTGGGGAAGGAACTGAAGATATTTCTCCAATAAGAAAAAAATCCTCAGCAGTTTAATTCAGAGAGAAATTTACCCTTGCTGCATCGTGTCATCTTTGTTGGACATATGATACAAGTAGGAGCAAAGGGACTTATTGAGAATATAAAACGTTAAACCTTCTTTTTTCTTTTCTTTCAATAGAATTAATTTGAACTTTGTGGGAGTGGAGCAGGAAGAGTGAGAGTTTTATTAATGCTTTCTGTAGAAAAAGCAAAATACTGATAAGGTAAATACATTCTAACAGTGATACTGACACTGATTTGCGGGGAGAGGGAGGGGGGAGAGAAAAGGCAAAATAGGAGAGAGAGAAGTGTCGGAACAGATACTGCACTTTGAAACAGCAGCATGAAAGGCTACTATTTCACCACTTGGTGTCACTGCAGCATTTGATAGTTGTAATTACTTGTCCATTTCTAGTGGTTGCTGTTGCTTCTGTTGCTTCTGTTGCTGCTGGATTTTACGGGGTTTTTTTATCGTGGTCATTGCTGCTGGTTTTTATCAAGAACAAAAGGCAGGAATCAAAATCTTAGCTGCCTATAGCCGTCAGATCTAACAATGAAGCTTTAAACCAACAGCATAAAGCCTTGGGCACCAAACTGATTTACAATAAGCCGACTCAGAGATGGATAAAATTTGCATAGTTCAAGGTTTGGAAATTCCTTAAATCTGTTAATGTAATTATTGGTGAACTTGATCAAGTTTTTATCAAGATTAGAAGCTCATAGGTCAAGATAAGGACAAGGAGATTACTCACCAGCTACCGTCATGGGCAGAACAGTCTCAGCTTGGGGAAGAATTGCATTAGATGTACACACACTTGTAATCCATGTTACCTCACACCACTGTGGGACTGTAAAGCTATCTTGGAGAACCAAATCAACAGTTGTGTCCTACATACACATCCAGCATTAGAAAGTTAACTCCTGTACATACATCCACAGCTAAATGGTCTGGCCTGTGTCTTTGGCTGAGCTACCATTATGGTGGTTTATTTCCTTATCAGTCACAGTACCATCATTCTTCATAACCTAGCATGATTACTGCACTTTGCATTTCTCTGTAGTCCCCCAGTGTATTAGGGAGGCAGCTAACAGCAAGGAAGCATCCCCATTGAGTCTGAACTGCCCTTTACAAAGCATCTGTAAAGGAAAGGTTGAAGGGCTTTTGCAAACTCATGAATTATTTCTGTTTACTTCTGCTTCTAACTTTCAATTTGCTCCTTTCCACAGAACAGCTTGCAATGTTTTGCGTGTACCATGAATGCCAGGGGCATACAAAGCAACTTCATTGGAAAGAGAGAAAATTTTGCTGTCACTTTATTACGTTGAACTACAAGATGTTAGATTTGACAATGTGCAACTAGACTTTCTTATCCCTTCACTTGGTCACTTGATATCTGAATAAGGAAATAAAAGTTGTGTTGTGTCAGATGTATTTATATGCTCAGCCAACCATGCAGAGTGACTCCAGTAGCTATGTGACAAGGAGCTGAGCCTGTTGATGTGAGCAGCCATAAAGGTGGTGGGCTTAGAAAACGTTAATTACTGAAAAGAAGAAAATCTCTGCTGAAAAACACTCTCATGGAAATTGCCTGCCAGCCTGGCAGCTGTAAGCCTAGAAACCAGCAGCATCTTTGAAAAGGGCATCTGGCTTCTGTGAAGTATAACTGGGTACTTAGAAACCAGACACATTCTGAGATACAAGCACAAAAACAAGGAACTGTAACGGCGAGTTTTTGCCTGAAAAAGTGCAAGCAGTCTAGGAAAATAAAATTGGTCGGAAAGAACAGAAAACACCATCACTTAGTGGCTGTTACAGGCAAAAATGCAAATTAACAGCATCTGTTGGTGGTTTTCTACACCCTCTTACTTCTCTGTCGTATAAAAAGGACTTAATTTTTATCCAAAATGGGTCCTCTCTCTCTGAGAACTTCCTGTGCTGCACATACTTATCCTTTCCAGAGCAGGTTGAATGCTCCACACAAACTTTCTATGAGATCTTGGACTCCCACTGAGGATGACCAGCTGACTCCAGACTGCTGCGGATGGTTTTTGAAGTGAGAGACTTCCTTGTATCTCTTACTTTATGGTCCCTCTCTGGGACCACAGCTGGGGTCAGGTCGGTCTGTCCTCCCACATTTAGGATGCTTTGGATCCTCATGCAATCTGTCTAATTCCCTTGACACCACTAGTGTATATCCATATAACTATTCTGTCATAAGTATAGCTGATGCTATATTGTTGACAAGTGTGCTTCACTAATGATAAGTTTGTAGTAACCTGTAATCGGATATTCCTAATTAGTTGTTGCTGTTACTGATTGTTGCCATAATATTGTCACTATACCATTGATCATTGCCGTACTATTGATTGATACTACATTATTGTTGCTGATAGTAATTTTATTTACTTTATTAATCATAGGTATACTTTCTAGTGGTGACTTCTGTGTTATGTGTGGTAATCTGCAATAAAGTAGAGAAATTCAGGAGATAAAGTCTCCATTTCCTTGTGGCTTACGAACCCATGGTCACAATCTCCCTTTAGCTTGTGACACCTGTATTATAGCAATCAGCACCCACTCCTCAGCACTGTTTTTTTCCAAGTCCAGATTACTGGCGTCTTGTGCTTCATCCAGAGGAACAAATCCTACTGTTCTGGGTTTGGCCAGGACAGGGTTAATTTTCACCAGAAGCTGGGAGGGGACATAGCCGGGCAGGCTGACCCAAACTGGCCAGACAAAACAGGGTATTCGATACTGTACTGGATTCCGTGTGGGGGAGCTGGCCCCAGGAGGGGAAGTTAGTCATGGCTCAGGAGCACACTGGGCACCAGGCGATGAGAGTTGCTCTGTCCATTTCTCTGTTCGTTTTGTACATTCTCATCAGTATTGTTGTTGTTGCTGTTCCCTTCATTTGCTTTTCTGTTAAACTGCCCTTATCCCAACCCACGAGTTTTTGCCTTTTTCCTTCCATTCTTCACCCCACCCGAGCGGGGGGAGGGGCAATAAAGCGACCGCGTGGCCCTTTGTTGCTGGCCACAGCCAAACCGCAACACCTGCTCCACTGACTCCAGGCATTAACAAAGCTCGGAGTAAAGCAAAAGTAGCTCCGACAACTCCAGAGACTACACCTCCAACACTTGGAGAGCGTGTGCCAGCTGCGTCAACACCGCAGTTCCTCCTCCTGCACGGTGTCCTGACTGCCTAGCACAGACCTACGTCATGATCTGCCCAGCATCAAGGAAACCTACCTACAGGACTGCAATAGTGTGCTTGCAAAAAATAGTCTGGTGCTTTCCAGGACAGCCTGAAGAACAAGACTCTGTCCCTCCAGACCCAGAGGCACCCCAAGGCACCAGGAGCAGCATCCCAGCTGCAGTCTTCCACTTAAGAGGCCCCGGAAGTCAGTAGCTCACCACCGGCAGTTGCTGACAGCTGAAGACACTGGATCAGGCAAAACACAAGCAAATGTCCCTTGAAATCTAACAGTTAAAAAATGGGGGGAGGGGGCTGCCCTCTCTCATTCCTTACTTCCTTTTTTTTTTTTCCTTCACTCAGTTGGTTAAATCAATCTCTATAGTAGAAAGACGTACGTCAGCCCACAGGATATTATCTTTACTGAGGGATTTTCTCTCATTCACTTACTACACTTACTCCGTAAAAATACTTGAGGGTTTTAAATTAAAAATGAAATCCAGTCTCCCAGTCTCTGTTTTCACATGTTCGGGATGTTTTTTCTTTTACTCTTGAACATGTTGTGTATTAGTTCAGGACGTAACATCTTTTGTAAAGGTGCCCAGGTGAACGAAAATACTGATAGGAAAACGCATGTTTAACAATGATGTCAGATGAAGGAAAAGGATTAAGATTACAAACCACGTCAGGGCTTATGGGAATCATGTGTGCAGCTGTGACCTCTGAAAGCAACTGCTGAATCCTGCAGCGAGTTACTGCGGTGGTGAGGTTTCTGGCTGAGGAAATGCAAGTCTGGTTAAGGTCTTTCTGAGTTCCTAATCCTCAGTTGTCAATCACTTAGGTAGGACACCCAAAATGCTGGATTGAGTCTGGGGACTTCCTTCTTTGCCAGCCCCCTTTCAGGACAGATTTTTAATCATGTAGACAGCTGGGGCTTATCCTTAAGAGAGGTGATGCCCGTTGGTTCCCTTCCGTGTGACAAATCTGTGCTCGTGCAGGTAACACCATACCTCCCACAGCAGAGCAGAGCCTTGCCTTTCTGCCTCTCCAGACCAAGGTTTTACGATGACTTCTGGAAGGTTGCCAGATCTCTGTGCACCTCTGAGATTAAAAACCTGGCCTGTATGATCCCTTGTGCATCTTGACTCCAAGATCTCAATGATAAAAGCTACACTATTTTTCTGTCTTTTGTAAAGTATTTTGGATTACTTGGGTCTTCTGGGTGCTGTAAACAATAACAACTGGAGAAAAGGGAAGAAGGCTTTGTGAGGCGAGGGTTTAATAGTCTTCTTTCATGATATGATGCTTTTTCTGTGTTGGGCCTTTTGAGTCTCTGTAGACCAGAAGTACCTGATAATTTAAGCTCATGTAGGTGCTTTTTCTGGAAGCAGGTGACGTGGAAATAGACAGGAGTGTTTTTCAAAAATGACTTGCATTGTTTATGAAAAGAAGAGATGAAGTTATGTAGCTAAAAGCAGCAGTGTTAATGCCACAATATAATTTCTACTTTATTTCAGGTCAACCGCCTTCCCATCCACAAGCATGCACACAAAACTTGCCAGTGAGATAAAAATGTCTAAAATTCTAAAAAACTTTAAAGGCTTAGCTGGATATGCAGAAATTCTGGAGAATACAGGATATGTTTCTGCCTTGCGATATGGGATGACTGTGTAAAAAGTGTGTTGAGACCACTGGGCTACATGCTACTCTCAAACCAACCAGGTAGCTGGTTGTACATACATAATGATCACAGGAACTTTCAGCTTTGCAGAAAACCCTGAAACTATATATAGGTTGTATCCTGGAAGGTGGTATTAGCCTCACCAGCTAAAGTGGTAGATTTCATTCACAAAGTTGGATAGTAATGTAACCAGTAGACCTGGATTTGCAATCATTTGCAGTCTCTTCATGTGGATTAGAACTAAATAATCTGACATACCCATTTCTATAACAAGAGATCTGGATTCAGATTTTTGCGCTTAGAATGGAGACTGGGGATTTGCTGTGTGAATATTAAAAACATGCTTTTAAAATATGGATGGTACTGCCATTTTTTGTCAATTACAAATTCCGTACACCTGGATCAGTTATGATGAAAAATTTCAGTGGAAAAATTTCATCAATCAAATGTCTCCTATGGATTCTTTTGTATTTTAGCTAATGGAAGTACCACGAGAGTTTACTACTCATTGTCTGTTCTTGTCTTATCCAGATCTGAACTATGTATTTCATTCTTTTAGGTCAGTGACAAAATGTATACTCTTCCACACTCTTTCATTCTCTGTCCAGGAGCAAATTAAAACTCACTGAAACTTTCCTGCAGCTCCATATGGGAATATATACCCACACTTCATTTTAATATTCATAAAGAATACTTCAATAAGTAACATACAGTTGTTCCTCTGCTCCTTTTTCACAGGCAACTGACTGGTTTCCTAACTGGATATCAGAGTGACATTCATGCACTTGACATGTTTGTGTACTGCAAATTGCTTCGTATTCAAATGCTTCATATCAATCCAAGTTCTTCACCTGCAAAATATGCTCAGGACACTTGCTAGCTATGCAGCACTATCTGCTAGTAATCACTCATAATGTCATTTATTCCAGTATCAGTGATTTTTACCCCAGTAACTGTGCAAAAGCGTGTTTTTACTGGAAGTTTCACAGTCCAGGCCCTGTACGAATGCCCAATCAGTGCAAATATTCTTCTGAGCAGAGAGGATAAGATTAGACATTGGTGAAACACATTTCCCACCAGTAAAGTAGTAACTATAGTAAGCAGCAGGAAGTTGTACTAGATATATCACAGGCTAGAAAACTGTGAGCAAATGTATTTATTTAGGGAATTTGAAGTTTTTTCTCTTGGCAGCTACTCAAATCTTATGAGTATATTGTGTATTTATTTTCAAGCTACATAAACATGCTAGGTAGGCATAGGAAAGACTGATGGACCATTTAGTTGCTGTGTAAAACAGTAATGATTAAAGATCTGTGAAAAAAATGAAGCTGATTTCTCACCCAGGTAAATTTACTGTCAGAGACTGAGCTGTCACTTCTGCCTCATATCTCCTTGGAAGACAAAAAGGGTGAAGAAAGGTGTCAGAAAGCAAATAAGACTCAAATAATCTTCTAGACTTTGTTCTGAAATACCATCATCCTATGTGTGTTCTGTCAGTCTGAATGGGTGTTGTCATCACCAGAGATAGATGAAGAGCTTGAAAACAGATGGTGTCTTTGTCTCTGCAGACCTAACCATGGGTTTAGTACCTCTGTTTTGTAGAAGTTATAATGAGCTACAAAACAGACATGTCTTACAGAGTGCAGACATATGATGAAAGCCAGGTTTATGAGAATGGTGTGTGATGCAATAATCAATGTCTTGTACAAGATTTGCATTTATAAGAAAAATAATGTAGAAAACTGCTGTAACAGCTAAAGGAACAAGTCTTAGATGCACTGTCTTCTCTAACACTGGCTAGAGAAATGGAAAACTTTTAATGAGAGGTACAAATAGCTCCCAGAGAACCCTCAAGCTTGTAAGGGTGCTGGGGCAACCAGCTTCTTTTATTTCATTGCCGAGACGAAGTTAGAGAAGGCTGAGGACTTTCTGGACGATTAAGGGGTTTTTTTTGACGAGGGAGGTGGATTGTGTTTCTTTGGGGATTTTTGTTCTGCATTGCAACTCCAGTCACCATTCTTAGATAAACTGTACATCCCATAAAGTACTCTTTATGCTAAGTATTACACTGTTTCAATGTGTAGGTGGTGAAAGCAGTTTACTTCTAATTTTTCCAGCACTGTAAGGTTGCTTCAGCTGCCCCCTTTTCCAAATCATCCTTCAGGCATACATGTGAATGTGTTAAATTATATTTTATCAGTTTTATATATTCCTTGGAATAAGATTCTGACCTATAGCTTTAGTGCATTTCAGGTAAAATAAACAGTGTTTTGGCTTTAGATCTTTAGCATGTTTGCTAATTTTACCCCAGTCACAAAAATAAAATAAAGACCTTTCTCTCAAATATATGAGCACTGAAGAACTACAGATAGTAGTCGCATAGAGTGCAAAAATCTTATGAAACAAAAGGTGAACAGTTACATTGCACTTCCACACAAAGCATGCAGCAGTAGCTATACAAAGTTAATGTGCTTTCTGGCCTGCCTTTCTCTGGGATAAATCAGGATTAATGGAGTCCTGCAGCGAAAGGTAGGTGGGACACGAGGCTTGGGACCACAGTCTGGTGAAACTAGGAGAACTCTATCCCTTGTTCTTACTGAAGTAGCCAAAATCACGAAACAGAGTGGAAGCAGATGGTACTACTTTAAGAAAGATATGTTAGCCCAACAGTATGAAGGGACATGTTTGTAAAGGTTTGTTATGGGCAAAAGAAATCCACTTGCACTGGGCTTTTAATCTGTGTTGTCAGGATCAAGGTGAAACAATGGGCTCCAGTTCCACTTATTTTTGGCCTCCACATGATGGTAGCATTTATATGATCCACCACACCAAGATGGGTAGAAGCACAAGTCAGACCATGGGTCATACCGATAGAAGGAGTTTCTTTACCCAGAAGTTGCCATTGGTGGGATAAGACACTGAAGCAACAAGGAGTCCAAGAAGTCTGTGAGCTCAAGTGACTTATAAAGCTGATTTTGAGGGCTGGTAATCAGGCGTGGTTTCCATGTACAGCAGACATAATTAGTTATTATACTTTCACTTTGGCAGAGTCCCAGTAATTAGAGCCCACAGAACACCTTACCTGTTCAGAAAAACACAGAAGACTGATGGGAGGCTGAGGGAAAAGCTGCAGCTGATTTTAAACTACTGCAATTCTTTAGGCCCAAGTGACTGCTTTGTTTGACAACAACTGATTCAGCTCATACTTAGCTTCAGTAACATTTTTAAAGTTTTATCATACAAACCGTGCTTCCTTCACAATTTCCGTCCCTCTTTAATTCCTTGGGCTGGTCTATTCAACTTTCATGGAGAGGCCAGAGGAAAAATACACAGAATATTTGTGAGAACACTTACTTCCAAACTAGCCTGCTCACATTCAGCTGAGTTTTGTATTTTTTCTAAATGATCTTCTCAGAAAGGTTTTGTGAAGTAAAAGGACTTTGAACTTGTCTTTCATCTCTGTTTAAGCTTAGGCTTTTTAACTGAGCTGTATACCCTTGCCCAGCAACAAAGATGACTTTTGAGAAAGTTAAGTAGAGGTAGGGAACCCTGATGGGCCTAAGCTACATCTGGTTTTTGTGGGTTTCTTTGGTTCACAGGAGCGTATGGGAAATTCACGAAACTGTCAGATGCTGTTCATACAGAGTTGATGCTCCGAATATAAGGTTTTGCATTATCAGTTGCTTGGCAACTGCATCCAGTATGTGTATAAACTGATTATTAGTATGCAGTGTTCATCAGTCATAAAGATATGCCTATTATGTCAACTGTATTGATTTTTCTGTAAAACCCCAAGCACTGTGGTGGGAAATACATTCCCTAGCCTGTCATAGTAAGAGTTGGGCAGGTAAAAGGTGCTGAATAGTGCATCAGCCTAGAACTTCTGCAGTGCTGCAGTGGACCCATGAAGTAATGGAAGATCCTTACAGTGTTTTGCTGTGTAGGAACATTTTTCTTTGTGAAGAAAATAGTATTTCCAGTCCTTACCCTCCTCAACAGACAAACTAAACGCAACCTGTTTCCATGGCTTGAGTGTGTAAAGCAAAGCATATGTACAAGGAAGCTCAGGCACCTAAGAAGAAAACACTACCAAAAATAGGTGCAATTCAGCCAGGTTAACTTTTGGTGTTTCTTGTTCCCAGTGTTCAAGCTGCTTCAAGACTTCCACTCACTTTCCTTTTGACAGGTTCTTGCTGTGCACCTAACACCTAATGCAGAAGGCACTTTCACAAAGATGTAACAGAATATGTGAGATCTTCTCCAGACGTAGGCAGGTGTTAATGAGCTTTTGTGTGTTTAGACTGCTTTCTTGAGGTAGACTTTGCTAATCAATACTACTCTTAGTCCATAATATCATGCTGGCATTTTCCAAGCAGAGAAGAAAAATTTGCACTTTCACAGGACTTCTTGTATTCAGCAGATACCATCCTTCTCTGCTCATATGTTGTAAAGGAAGTTCCAGTGGTTTCGGAAATCAGGTCTGTCTCAGACTGTTTCTTCAAATCTGTCTCTTCAATTTAAGGATTTTTTTGTGTCTTTTAGAGAACTGAAGCTGTTAACATTTGTCACAAACTAGCAGGAGAAAGCTGGAATGCAGTGTCAGGAGCTTCTGTCCAGCAAAGCATTGATGCTGAGCAAAATAATCTTATTGCTATGCCAGTGAGTGGAAAGAAACTTTAGCCTAACTAACGCTGAAATCACTTCTAGTAAGCTAAGATGTTCCTTAAAAAACTACCTTTGCTGTATATCTTTCACACAGAGTTGCCGAATGGATGAAGGAAGACAGGATCACACATCTTTCTCAGTTGCTCCCATCCTTCCTCACTCCCTCATTTATAGCACAATTTAGACTCCTTTTCTCTAGCAGTTCAAGGTAATATATTAGACTCTTTGTGTATATATGCATTCCTTTCAGGTTTTACTGCTAGGGCAGTAACTTCTGATTGGAAAATCTGCTAGCTAGAAAGGACGTTGCCCTGAATTCCCATGGCGTTACTCATCCAAGGTTGTCTGGTGTCCAAACACTCAATCCAGGTTGTGTGGGAATTCTGTGCTAGAAGGGTTATAATTCATTTTAACAAATGTAGAGAACATATTTGACATAAAACCTGTTACTGCAGTGAAAAATTATCTGATCGATTATTGTACGAGACAGTTATTGGCTTAAGGGGAAATAAGGCTGTTAGCCAAAAATGGGGATGAATTTACACCGTTCTCTAGATTGTTACAAATTACTTACAGAATTGAAAAAGAGAAGGTAGAAGGGAAATCAGTCTTGTTGTCTGTAACTGTGATGTTTAAAAGGGACTCTGTGAAGCAAGTCTCCCCCAGATTTCCTTTGTGATACTTTTAAAAGTCGTGAGGTATGGGATAGGTGACTCAGCTCTAATAGCTAGCTGTTTAAAACAGTCTGCTGCCAACAGTGTAGCAGGGGAAAGGGAACACAAAGAAGCTCAGGCAATGTGAGACCTTTAAAAGGAGAAGCAGCCATTTGATCAGGATGGTCCTGGGAGGCTGTGTTAACATAGTCACAGATATTGATACATAAATGATTTTTTTGACTTAGTCACAGTGAAACTTTTAATTTTTCTTCTCCCTCCAGAGCAAGATCATAAATAAGCACAGATCATGTTACTGGTTATAAAAATATACATGTCCCCAAGCTGTAGATACTTGACTCATAATTATCTTGAAGAATAAGGCTGCAGCTCATTTGGTAGGTTCTCATTATGCCATCCATCATCCTGAGCACAAACGAAGTAGCTTAGGGATAGCAATCTAATTCAGCAATGCATCACCTTAAGGTCTTTGAGTATTACTTATAATGGACGAGTAGCTTTAAAAATAATGGAAACCACAGAAAGAATTTACAATCAGAACAAGCAGGAGGTCTGCAATGTGACAGTTCTGCCTGTACTGATTTTCAGTGCAGACAGAGTTTATTTCTATAGAAGTCAGATGATTATAAAGGCATTAATGCACACCTGATGGTGGTGTAGTGATTGACACTACTGTGAAGTCCCAGAGCTTGTAATTAATATCACTGGGCCAATTAGGTGAAGGTCATGTATTTGAACTGCCTATAACTCTTGTTAATGCTGGGAGTAACATGTACACACCAAACAGAAATTATGCGTTTAAGTGTTTGTTCTCCAGGGACACCTCTAGGGTAATGTCTACCTCTGTACCTGCTGTTGTTTTTTAAAAATGACAGCCAAAATCAATTTGAGTAAAAATCATCTGCTGTCTTCAGCATTTCTAAAAAATATATTTCCACTGCAGGATTTGTTTCTAATTAACACTGCCTGATGGATAGTAGATCTTAAAGTACTTTCTGTGAGGGTTTTTCCCCTTCACCTATTCTTCTGCTAGATTGTACCTTATTGCTGCAATGGTATGTTGATTTTCAACTGTGGTAACTTCTATAAAAGCTAAGTGACATCTGATGGCTCCATATGGACAGCCTTGTCTTGGATGAAACACAGACTGATCAGTGCTCTGTTCTGTTCTCACTCTAAGCAAAACTGCTTTTATGAGGTTTTTGGAGAACATCTTTATTTTCGAATGATTGCGCTATACAACACAGTCCTCTACTGACTGGCACAGAAGGTATGTAAAACCAAACACTGAAAGAATTCCAAGTTTATATGGTAAAGAAAGCATTGCAATAGCAATGAAATCAGTAGCAGCAACAATCTTCAACACCGCATTTATCAATGGAAAACAGTCAAGGTCTACAAGAGAGACTGTGGACAGATGATGTGTTCCTACTGCTGTGTCAGTATGCAGCATAGGAAAGATTTGGAAATGTCTTAAATACACTGACCTGCTTTTGTTGCCAGTGCTTCCCTCTAAACACCACACAGCCAATAAATCTGCTGATGTTTTTGATGTGTCTTGCACATATAACCATTCATAAGCAACTGCACTTCCTTTTGCATTGTGATGACAGTGTGCCACTTTGAAATAGCTTGAGTACTTAATTTTGGCTATGCTTCCATCACTCAACTTATACTGACTAAAATGAAATAAATTCCATTCATTTTTTTTACAGCCAAATTTCAAATCCTTTAGGAGGCTGAATTCCCAACATTCACATGTAGATTGGAAGGAAATAAGAGCAGAAATGTTTGTACTTGTAGGGAAAGAGATTTCTTTCACTGAAACATTTTAATGTCTTAATTTACTGTAATGAACAGCTGCTTCCAAGCAGTCTAGAGTCTTCACCCACAGGCAGTCAGAAATCTAGACTTGGAATGTCTGCATAATGTAGTTTCTCACTCTCCTTCTGCTTTTAACTTAATCACAGTTTGTTTGATAAGTGCTCACCGATGTGATTTAGCTGAACTGCAGGAAACATCTTGCAGCATTGGGTTAGTGACTAACACCCTGACTAGCCTCAAGACAGTCCACAATAAGTTCAATATCTTTTATTTTCCTTTGTTTTTAGCAAAGAAAGGACAAGCAGCAACCTTTTTTTTCATATGTTACTCCAACATGTTTTACCAAAGAATGCTCTAAGAAAAGTTCAGAGCACCTAGAAACACGCACTGAGTTGAGTCTCTGAGGGATATATTCCCTAAAGCTGTAGCGTCAAATATTTGAATTACCTATAAAACACGCCAGTCATTGCTCATACTTTGGATTTTCTTTCCCTACATGTTTAGCTGAAAACTCAAAATCAAATGCACTCCTGAACCCAGACAGCTTTCTGTCCTTTTTTTTTTTTGTGAAAATCTTTCCACTACCACCAAAACCTCTGACTTAAAAACAAAAAGATATCTACAGATACCTTATGTGTGGGTTCTTTATGTTTGTTTTTTTTTTACTATGCCCCCTTACATCTTTCAGTGTCAAACAGGTAAAGACAATGCCAGGGTTGATCTAAACTGCTTAGCTGTCACAAGCAAATTTCACTAAAAAGAAATAGTAACTTACTTTGTTAAGGGACATATTGGAAAGGAAGGTATGTTCTAGTGCTGTGTTCCTGAAAACAGCTAAGGCCTCTTCTTTCTTGCAGGCAGGTTAGAGGCACTTTTTTCTAGCACTGAATGAATCCACACCATTACCAATACATGCAGTTTCAGCACACTACACTCGTGATAACCTTCTAAATAAGTAGGAACTTGAGATTTGATGGAAGATGCACATTTGCCTCTTCCCCAGTGAGACTGGATGGTTCCATGTCCCATTTTTTGAAATAATGACCAATATTAAAAGCTCTGGCATAGCTCTGAGGTCTAAAATACAATGGTTTCTTGTTAGCGAGAAGTTCTCTACGCACAATACAACATGGGCAGCATTAACAAGACAGATGGAGCAGATAGCTGTGGAGCAGGACTATGAACATCATCTTAGAAAAAATCAAGTGAGATAAGGTCTTGGGTTGCTTAGCCTAGTAAAGGGAAGGCTCAGGGTGGTTGCTGCTCAGTTGACTTGTATCAGCATGGTAAATGTTCAGACGGAAAAATTTCCTAGACAATGATGGCACAAAAGATAATGTATAAAAGTTCTCTGTTAAGAAATGAAGGCTGGAGATTAGTTCCTAAGTTGCCTTAGGGCAAGTAGGTTCTGAAACAGCATATTTTTCAAGGCCATTTTATTTTGCCAAAAACCCCAAAAAACTGGAAAAAAAAATCTGAAAAAAAAAATCTGAAAAAAGAATCCAGGCAAAGAGTAAAGATGTTTCCAGCATAAAAGCACTGAACTCCATCTTAAGAAGGTACTTGTAAGATAAAGTACCTTGGAGGAGATAGGACTTGGTAATCAAAGAAGTGCTACTTATAAGCAGAATATGATGAGCAGATACAAACTTAGGTCAGATTTTTAGGCTGTTTCCTTGTTAACTGTCCTAGCTGCTGAGTAGTTAAGGCAACAGCAGTCAAGGGACCACAACTGCAGCTGTTACACCAAGACATTCAGATCAGTGGCTGTGGACTAATGCATCCAGTAGGAGCCTGCTACTGGTTAAGATCCATTACTGGGGAAAGAAGGTCACTACAGCTTTAGGAAAACAAGTCAACAGGAACAGCTGGACAGTTCAGAAAGAACAATGCGTGTCAGTACAGAAATGTTAAATAGACTATTTTCTGTACAGGGAAAATTTGAGCCAGGGAGGTGTTTCCCGTTCTTTTCTTGTTCTGTGCTGAGTGAGAGCTTGTCACCTTTGTGCTAGGATAATTCTGAAGTAGTGAGTGGCTATCTGAGGTTCAGTGGTTTTGCTCTCGTTAAGCCTGATTTCATATTTGCATTTAAAAGCTCTTGTGAAAATCCCTTCTCTATTGCAAACAAATGTGTGGAAAGTGGGAAGAAGCATCACTTGAAAGGGACATAGTCTTTAACTGTTCAACTTTGTCTCACCCTATGGTCTTTCTATAGGTGATATACAAATTTGCTTATCACCTAGGTATTTAAAATTCCTTTGGTTTAACTCTCCACCACATCATGGATTGATCACTAAGGCTTTGCTCCAGGAAAAGGAAAGCTTGATGTAGGGCTCTATCTGACACAGGTTGCCAGTTAAGAGTAATCTTTCTTACATTTCATTTGCCAAATAAAGTTGTTTTCTCCTAATGTTGCAAAGGTAATGTGGAGAACACATTGCTAGGTGGCAATGGTTTTTAGTTACTAGAGGAATGCATAGCAAGCACTTTGACTGGAGATGTGAGTTTGTTCAACCTACAAACTGGTGGCTGATCACCTCTGTAAAGCTGACCCATTTCTATATCATACCCTCAAAAGGCTGAGGATCATTTACTTATTTACGTGTGTGTATGAGGATCATATTTTAATATGTGTGTGTACTTGCATATACGTGTTTGTATATGCTTGTGTGTATACACAAGTATATAAGTATGTATACATACTTATATATAAATTTATATATGCACATATACTGTTCATAATCAAGGATGAGGACAGAATGAGTATTGTTAAAGACTGTGCTTTGTATCTGGTTTTGTGATGTTGGAACATCCTGCAGGAAGGGGGAAGTATCTCAGTACATGATGGTGCTGTTACTGATCTCAGAGGAGCTCAGCTTTCTAGGCTGATGATCCACAGGTGATCAGGACTTTTTCTCTTCCAATTCCAGAAAATCTGGATTATGTTTATTTTTTTATAAATTTGCATGCAGCTGATCTTCGATTGGCAAGTAGGAGATTAATCTCAAGGGAACTGAAACTCTGGCCAGTGATGTTCCTGTTTCCAGGGGACTATCTTGCTGATTATTTCTAGGTAGCAGCACCACTCTGCCAGAGAGGAATCTGGTACTACTAAAAAGTCTGGTGTTTTTAAACATAATGTTTTACATTCTGTCATCTAGGAAAGCAGCTCCTTTATGGTCATGAGCAGATTTCTCAGAATTTCCTGGCCAAACTGGCCTTGATCGTACTCTTCTTTATTACTTTCTGTTCTTGTATATTCATTCTTCATGTGACTGCTTTTCAAACCTCCCCATATGGTCTGAAAAAGCTGTCACCCAACCTATCTCCAGGCTGTGGTCTAGTGGTGGCAATTTAACTACAAGGAAACTCTTGAGATAACTGAGTTACCAGCTTATTCCTGTGGACAGAAATATAAGAAGAGCTCTGCCTTGAGGCAGTCTCTTTTTACCAGGCAGAGACACAATTTTCTGCCAGAATCACTGAATCCAGCAAAACAACCAGCAGCAGCAATGTAGCCCCCTGCTCTGACCTGGAGGAGAACACCTCCTTTGGAGCAGGCTAAGGGTGGTGGCAGGCTTATGGCAGGAAACAGGCAGCAGTATTTCAGTGTAAGGATAGAAAAGGGGTGTTTATTGAACATGTGCCAGCATACTGGGCTATACCAGTGTTTAGAGGATCCACAGCACTCAGGTTCCTAGCCCAAACCTCCCATGTGTGCCTATATGCAAGGTGCTGACTTCAACCTCCCTGACTTCAGCTTATGCCAGGCTTTCACTGCTTATCTAGCCAGGTCACACTCAGCAGAAATCATCACTCTTTCAAGAAAGATGTGAAAAAATGTCAATCTTCTTGTGCTAAGGAACTGTATATAGCTTAGGAACTGTTCAGGTTTCCTTCAGCCTCCTTGGCTAGAACTCAAAGAGGATATGTGAACATGACCTACTGCATGTTAAAGCGGTACTGGCCCACTGCATAGTCTTGTTTGAACAGATTCAGGGTGTATTAGGCTTTGTCCAAAGCTTTTGTGCAAAAGAGAGACTATAGGTCAGAATATTCAGAGTGACAAATGGGATGGCATAATAGCAAACATGGCTTTGTAATACCCTTACTGCAGAATTTCAGCTGTGAATTTCTGCAATTCATTGCAAGCTGTCTCTTGGTCTAGACAAAAACATTGGATTAAAAAAATCCCAGGGTTTGGGTCCTGACTTAGTGTCTGCATTCTGTCTTTTTTATTTAAGGCATTTGAGTAGTATATCACAGTAATATCTGTCTGCTTGAACTGAGAGTAATCTTGTTGCTTGTTTGTTGCCTGGCTCTAACTGCTTTTGCAGAACAGTTTTTCATACTCATTAGATTTAAAATACCCCTTTTGTATTGTAAATGTCTGTTAAGACTGATTTTTGAGCCTTTTTTGTCAAAATATTTCCTTCCTCAGCTTAGGAAGAGACAGACAACATGCCTGGAAAACCCATATAGTTCCTTTCTGTTATTTAAAGAAATGGAACATTTCTCTGAACATCAATCTGAATTGATTTCAGGCTTGAAGAGTTCTTAAACAGAAAAGTGTATCTTTGTTTACTTGCACTCCTGAAAAGACATGAATGCCAATGCTTTACCCATCCAGAGACACCAACAAACCAAAGAGGGAAAACCAGTATTCAACAAAACAATTAGGAGCTCTTTAATTCCATGTGGCTCAAACAGTCTATTACAACTACTCTTGCTCAGAAATGACAACGAAGATGTTGTGTGGGATGTTAGTCTTCTTGTTCGTTTGCTTTAATGATACCGCTGAAAACAAAGAGGTCTCAGAATATACATAAAATTATTTTTACAGCTGCCAAACTATGTGGATTGTAAATGCAGATTGGACTTAGAAGGGTTTTCTAAGGTGGCAGGATGAGGATGGTTGTTGCTTTGCTTTACAGGCAACAATAACAAACGGTTTTACCCAAGACCTTTTCTCTTGTCAACAGCTCGTAACTGGAGCTTATGAGGTACCTCCTAGTGAAACCAAATTTAGTCAAAAAAGTTTACAGCATATCCTATCCCATACTTTGCATTTTCTAAGCTTCCCGAAGCTGCTTGATTAAACTGATGTCTCATTTGACAGTAACTGCTTGTATTAATTGTAGGAAAAAGGATATCACTTTCTCTGAACATCTGCTTTGAGCACGTTTGCTGGAAATGAGAAAACCAATTAAAGAAAACAAAGGAAACCTGTCTTGAGCTAACTTTTGGCCAGTTCTGTTAAAATTTGACACAGAGTTAATTAATATTTTCCAAAGACACTCCGAGCATGTGAAACACTGTGTGTTCTGTTCCGTGTGTGGCTTGGGTGGAAAAGTGAGGTTCTGAGACTTGATTCAAAATAACATCAGGTGCCTACAAAAATTTCAACACAGAAAACTTAGGCTGGACTGTGCAGTCATGAGGTTATCAGACTGCAATCATCTTGTGTATGCACGTTTCTCAAGGAAGGCACCTACATGTTGTTGCATGATTTCACTGTGCTTTCTGTTTTATATATCCATAAATAGTTATAGACCACATCATACAAGTTTATTCAAAGGTATCATCCTTCATAGGATGATTCTTGTACTGGGGAGGTGACAGGTTTAGCATAATCTTCTTCTGTTCCCTTTTTACTGTCTTTCACTAACAGTTCCTGAACTTCATCTTTTATTCAGCCTCACATATCTTCTCCACCTCTCTTGCACCCAGTTATCTTACATGGCCAGTATCCTAGTAACAACCATCCTCCTGTCTAAAATACCACTTTGTTTTGTGTTCTGTAAGTTACAGCCAAAATACTTTTCTCATTCATATAGCCCTCTATATCCCTGCTATCCTTTGACCTTTTACTGAGTAACAGCTCCCTTGTGTAAATATGCTAAATCAGGCAGCATCCATGATTACTCATGCTGGAGCTTAATTTTCTCCTTCGATTAAAGCCAATTGATTACCAAAGGAACCAATTAATTGTTGCTCATAAATTCCAGCCAAGGTAGAAAGGACTTTTAAATAGCAGTCAACAGGATATGAATAGCAGAAAGAATCTGAGCGTGCTGAAAGTTTGTCTTGTAATGTTAGCAGATCTGTGATGTGATATCACTGCTTTCAGACATAATACGAAGCTTAACCTATTGCAGAGAGCTGGTCATGAAGTTTTGTTCTGTGTTTCTAGGAATTTCTAATACTAAGGACCATTTGACATTTGTGTTATTGTGTGTGTAAGTTCATTGCAATCTGGGCAAAGTTTGTTCTAGGCCTCTGAAAAAAAATGAAGAAAAATGAGAATGCTGTGTGAACGAGATGGACAGAAGTATGAGGGAAGGCAGAAAAGACTGTTCTGGAACATGCAAGGTGCTTGGCCATTTGGGTCACTAAAATCAGACACCAAAGCATTAGAGGAGAGCTGGGCATTTTTTAGTATTGGTAGAGATTTAATCACCCAATAAATTTTAGAGTGAAGAGCACTCTGTGTTGCTAAGATTTCAGTAAGACAACACAAAATTAAATGATACCAGGGATGGCTGACAAATATTCTTTGAGTTTCTTATTAGAAAAGTGCATGGAGTCTTTTTGAAAATCACATCCACTGTCAGGGCAGGGAGGCAGCTGTTGCTTCTTTATTCTTGAGAAAGCTTCTTCATTTGTTTATAACTCTCTACACATTTTGTAGATAGAGCATTTTCGACATTTTAAGGATGGAAAAGTCTGTTGAAGTAACTTTCCCCCATTTGCATATCTTAGGCCAGCTAGTAAATCATTCTGAAGTAGGTGACAGATATGGGAAGAAAAAACAACTGCAGCAGGTTATCTTCTCCACTTCTTGAGAGACAAGGGATGAGTAGGCTGGTGTTCATTTACACATAGAACTTTCTTCCATGTCAGTTCTGTTCTTTATTATGAATGTTGCACACTCTACATCCAGGTTTCCAGAACGCTACATGTACAGCTGAAGATAGATGGTGTTTTAGGAAATTTCATCAGTAACAGAATACTGCTTCCTCAAGTGCCATGTGTCTTGTTGTTTCCTTGTAAGGACTTCTAGGACTAAAAATTGTTGAAATGAAAACTGGAAAGAAGTTATGGTAGTTTTTCCAGCTACTTAGCTGTCCTGGCTCATTTGATGTGGGGATTTTTGATTCCCTCTCTTACACAATCCACTGTGACTAGGAGTGGTGAAAGAATACCTGTGCTGCTGTAGATAGGCTTACCAGAGTTTACAAAAATGCAGTGATAACTGGAGGCTTTGGAGACCTCTTGCTATGGCAGAATTTTCCTACTCTGAAGCAGGCTTTGCAATTGTATTGGCAGGGGCGGGGCAAAGGGGTTGGATAAAACACTTCTGACAACAAATATGATTGTTCAGTGTGTATAGTGCCTAGAACTCCTTCTCACAGCACTTTCATTATCCTTCACCGCTTAACGGGGTCATGGATGTCAAATCTGGACTGGACTTGTCTTTGATGAGCCATTTATCTGCAGCAGAGGACAAAGCATGCTTCTTCATTCGCATGCATTTTCTCAGAGGTTAAAGAATGGATTGTTTCAATATCAAAGGCCTGACCTGTGGGCACTCACTGGAGCCTTGTCTAAAGACACATCAGGACACAGAACTGAACACATAGTAGTGAACCTCCCTGCAAAAAGAAACAGTTGCACCTGACATCAGAATGTGTTATACACATCAGAAATGTGTGTAATGCATAAGAAGAGTGACAGTTTGGAGGGTTGCTGATTGAGGTGGTTGAGCTTTCTATTTCTAATTGTGAATAGGTTCAGAGAGAAGGTGATACATCCTGGATTGCAGCTACATAAGGTAATTTCTGTTGAATGTAGAAATTGTTACTGCTACACTGTAGATATAGTTGGTTTGAGAAAAAGGGAGGGCATAAAATCAATCGCACTAATAAATACATTATTTTGATTTTGTTCCTTCTTCTTTCAGCCTGATTCTTTCTTTCCTCTCTGGGTAGTATAGATTGGTCTTTAAATACCTGTTGTTTAGGGACACTCTTCAGAGTCATTTAGCTGATCTGCTATGGCATATGTCACAGAGCTTTACCATACTTACACTAAACTAAATTCTCGTTTTCATTTTAGAGTTGTTGCCTCTGCTTTGAAACTGATTTCAGATCTTTCTCGCTCATCACAGGCTCTCTCTTCTGACCCTTGCAAAACTAGTTCTCAAATGTTGCTTCTCTGTAGACATGGATTGCTCCTATGTGGATACCCTTCAAGAAGTATGGAGACACTCGGTAGTTGTTAGTCTTTATTAAACAGACTGGAAGCCTGGAATCCAGTGATCAAAGAGGAGAGGCAATTACAGTAATGCAATTCAGAAACATTATTCTTATTTTGTTCTAGCAGTTTTAAATGCTAAATTGATCATGTGAGACATACCAGATGTCAGAATTCAGCTTGCCTGGGTGACTTGATTTCAGGTCTGTTGAGTGTGTGTATGTTATGTTAGTCCTTAGTGACTTGATCCCAAACAGCTTTCTCTTGGGACTTTTGTCTGAGTTGGCACCCAGAATAGTCAGTTCTCACAAAGTGATTTTTTGTCTGTATGAGTACAAACTTCATGTATAATTTACTGCATTTGACTAAAAGTCATCTTTTAAGGCAGGACTCTTCTTTTTATACAGCCTTTTTTACACCCTTCATCATGATCACAACTGTGTGATTCCTAAGCACTTCTTTATTTCTGCTTTGCCTATGAAACAGGAGGAAAAGGCTTAACAATCTCTTTTATATTTGGCGCTACTGAGCCACACAAGATTGAAAAATGAAGAAATGTCAGGAGCAGTGGGTAACAAAATATTAGATAGATGAGACCAAAAGATTAAAAAAGTATGTGTCCCCATCCCTTACTCCTACCAAAAAATCAGTTATATTAGACCAGTTTCATTAAACATTTGCACAACAAGAAATCATGATGCCTAGCCAGATTAATATCTCTAGATTAAGTTTTAAAAGTACTAGTGAAAATCAGTAAAAAAAATGTCAAACTCCTTTTTTTTTCCTTTACTTGATTCCCAGGACCCACCAAGAATAAAGCAATGTATTTCTTCTGTACTTTCTTTCAGTTACTTTCTGAAGAGCAGGAGATATGAAGAAAAAAAAAATCACATAAAAGACCTATTTTCTAAACCTTAAAATGATTAAGGTTAAAATTAATGAAGCTATCAGTGTATCTTTTCTATATTTGCCATGCTGCCATTCTCTTTTTCTGCAGGTACCTGACAAACATCAAAGCAAATACTTCTTATTTTTTAAGCAGAAAGCAAGATTTCCCGAGGGATTTACATTAAAAAAAAAAAAAAAAAGAAAA
>Ga0065711_1035049_pt1 | contig 22883 bp, 15 predicted proteins | sample Hoacrofraction12_FD_59098 | JGI IMG/M metagenome (GOLD analysis project Ga0065711, IMG submission 59098) | Hoatzin crop microbial communities from Cojedes, Venezuela - Epithelial fraction 12 v2 (version 2) | ecosystem: Host-associated > Birds > Digestive system > Esophagus > Crop | place... | reverse complement strand
GGGTCTTGAATATCTCCAGAGAAGGAGACTCCACAACCTCCCTGGGCAGCCTGTTCCAGTGCTCCGTCACCCTCAGAGGGAAGAAGTTCTTCCTCATGTTCAGACGGAACTTCCTGTAATGCTGGAAAATGTCCTTGACAATGATAGCTCAACGACAGAGCTAGTAAAGTGGAACCACATCTGACTTTATAAAACAGTAATTCTACTTCAGCTGAAGTTGTGGACTTTCAAGGAAATTGAAAGAGTGCTTGGTAAATCGGTACTAACTGGGCATGCAACTACTGGTGGGTGAATTACCAAGTCTTCATAGAACTACCAATATCTTCTGTGCTGGTGGTGCTTTTAAAGGACCTCAAATAGCATAAGAGGTCACTGAAGGTAACTGTCATGGCTAGTTTTGTAGACTGTTTCTTTTACTACATGCAGTTTGTCATTGTCTTTAATAGTAGAGCCAGTAGTGGACCTTCTTTCATGTGTTCTGGGCCCAGCAGAAATGCAAATGATGAACTGTCTGGAATAAAACAAGAATCTCTAGTAAATCTCTATCTGTCAGGAGCCTGAGACATCTCTGAGCTAGGTGGCTTTGTTCTCACTTGTTTCTGCTGGTGTAACAGCCTCTCGGAAAAATCAGTTTTCATTTTCCCCTCTGTAGGGTTTCACCTGAGTGCAACAGGTTGGCTCTTCTTGCTGCTTAGCTATACCTTTTGAAGCAAATCAACATACAGAAGTATAGAGCCATCTAACCTGAGCTGTGACATAAGGATCTGCAGCTGTTTCCATGCATCTGAGATGTTCCACGCTGTGACACCATGGTCTCATTTCTAGAAGGCCATTTCAGAGCTCAAGAAATGGGTGCTTAGCCTCGCTGGACGAGTAGGTTCCAGTCTGTTGAATTGCGCATTTGTTTCCTTGAATGCTGAGGAGAGAGAAAGTGTCCTCCCAAGAAATGCTAGATCAATTATATCTTAACTTTTGTCTGAATGGAGTTTTCAAGCTCTCTTTCTAGCTTCCTAAAGTCTTTTTTGGATTACAACTTGGAGGAATGGTCATTTTCACAGTTCTTACAACACAGCAAATCTTCCAGTATTGAGGAATACTTGAGATCCTTTAGTAACTGTTGGAACTCGGCTTGATAGAAGTTTCAAAAATATTGTATTCGTCCAGCTTCTGCTACATTTCCACTCACTTCATAAAAGCTGTATATATGGCGAGTACTTTGCTGCTAGGAAAGCAAAAGTGATGGCGTACCTTGTATGTTAAACTGTGATGTGACTTAGGTTTGTCAGGATTTTTTTCAGTGTGCTGGATGCACGAGGGAAGTTCTGTTCTGAACTTTATTAGAACAAGTGTTCATGCAGCTTTGTACTCCTGTAAATTGTAATGTATTCCTCTGTTGCCTGTTGCCATCTTGTTGCTGTTATAGTGGAATTTCTCTGTTCTCGTCTTCAATTTCTCTCCTTTTCTGAGAGAGGCTGTTCACTGAACTGTTACCATTAGGTCAGTTGCATCTTCTGCTTGAATTTCTTTCACATCTACTGTTTTGTTGTGGTGCCAAACCTTTTATGTGCTTCTCTATTTCTTAAACATGCTCCCAGAAAAGAAACTGTATATTCTTATTGGCAAACTTTTGAGGGATGAAGATATTTGTATTGTAAAACTGAGTCCCTGACCCCTTACTCATTTTGGGAAGTGGCAGGGTTTCAATTAAGTGATCAGTTCTGCAGTAGCTATATGCTCTTCTGTAAACTTACCTGCAAAATACTGCAGTCCTAAAAGCATGCCTTACTCTGACCTTCAGAAGCAAGGTCATCCAGTATTTAAACCACATGCATGACCCTGTAAACTCTTAGGGGACAGGTTAATATCCAAACAAAGGCAAAACCTACATAGAGACGTTAAGGTGAGGTATTGAAAATATTTTGGTGGAGGAGGGGATGGTGCAGGTGGAAAGCTGAAGCAGGGCAGTAATTGTAGGTATAGCTAGTGTTCTCTTTAGGCAGTTAACACCATTCACTGCCATGTATTTGCTACTTGCTTGTTAACATTGGAATTGAAATATGTAATACACAGTTCTGAGATTGAGGTTTGGTTTTTAAGTCTGAATCTACAGGCTCAGTCAGCGTTAGGCAGCTTGCACTTCCAGCTTTCTGTTGCTCCTGTTGAAGACACTTGTTTAAGAATGGCTCTGTATGTCAGCTTTATCCAGATTATCAATGTTCTTGTTTTCGGTGAATGGACCAAGTTGCTTTTTCAGTCCCGTGTTACAGAACGTGCTTGCGAGATATGGGAATGTAATTTCTCTGCTTGCCCATGTTGCTTGTTTACACAGCATTGGTGCGGGTGTAGCATTTGAAGAGTTCACTAAGCTGTGGAGTAGAAAGCTCTGGAAAAGCTGCCTCTTTGAAGAAACACACTTTGATGAATTGATTTTGAAGTGTCTAAAATGGGCACCCTAATTTAAAACTTCCTTAAATAAAGGGTGTTTCACACAAACTCGGAAATCTGAGGTGACTTTCCAGAGAACTAAGTGCACATGTTTGGAAAACAGGACTTGCGTTTGCTGAAGTTTCAAGGAGAAAGTTGAATGTACAAAAAAGCAAGTATACACCTAGTGCTGAGGTTCTGTGTGCAGAGTCCACTGTGAACAGTTGGACTACACTCAAGAGTTGCTTTTCTAAAAAAATCTAGATTTTTAGCTGTTGGTTGGTCATTCTACAGAAAATTGTTGGAGCAAAGACTGAGTAAATTTTAACAGTTTTGGTTGTATTCCCTCTTCCTTCTCTAGCTTTTGTTGATTGCATGAGTTACTGTTGAATCTTGTGCATCCTGAAAAATAAATCGCGTGCAGTTCTTAGTTTGCTTTTCTCTCATGCACCAGTTACATTTTTCTTATGGCACTCAAGAAATCCGGCAACACAGGTTCTGAAAATTCATTTTGCCAGACAATTTGTTTTGACTTGGCGTTGCTTCAGTTTTCTTGATTCCTAATAAATTAATGATTCTTACTGTTGTGCTGCCTGCTTCCAAGTGAACATCAGTCTTCAGTAACAATAAAAATCAGGAGGAAAAAAACATAAAAGGGCATACACTGGTAGGTTGGTATAGTTACGCTATTTAGAAACTTGTTTTTTAGATCTTATGCTTTAATTCAAATGTCAGACTGTTGATGGCTTATTCTTAAGTATTTTGAAATCAGATTTTGGGGTAGTGTCTTCTGTTTGTCTTGCAGCAGCACTCCAGTGAACTCCTGGTGTTTCAGGGCAGTGGCTGTTAAGTATGTTCTCAGCCTCTGCGAAACGTGGGAGGGTCCTTGAAAAGGCTGCCTTGTTATCAAATGCGGGTTTCATAGTCCTACTGAAGGTATTGATTTCTGAAACTTAGGGTAACTTTTGAAATTGTTCAATTAATTTGTCTGACCTCAAGTAATCTAATGACTATTTAATTTTTCTTCCACTTTTCATTTCTTTTAGCTGGGATGTGACAGCAAACGTAAGATGAACTGTTGAAACTTGATTATCTTCTGGTTTTGGAATAGTCTAATTTGCATTTATCTTGTCACTTTACATGATTTGATGGGGAAAAACTGTTCATTGGCCACAGATGACTACTGCTAAGAGGCTTTCTGAAATTCGTTTTGTATTATGGATAGTAAAAATCATGTTTATGATGACACTGGTTTAATTTGAGGTTGCTGTTGTCCTAAGCAATAGTGGATTCAACAATTGCTCATTCATCATAGGTAACGTAATTCTTTAAATGTATTAAACAAAGATGAAAGAGAGCCCGTAATCCAAATATTTATTTTTGTCGAAGCTATAACTTAGTTTTTTCAATAATCACCTCTCCTTAAGAAGAAGGGAAGTGGAAACGCACTGCACAGTGCACGTTTTCTACTTCCGACCACAAGGTGATGAATCCACAGCGTTCAAAACCCAGCAGGAGCCTTGCTCCGGTGAGCCTCAGGCCTGTACTTAAAATAGGAAATGGTTACTGGAACTAAATTATTTTGCCATTTTTATTTTTAGGTTTGCTGGCATGGGTAATCTCATTAAGGTGCTAACCAGGGACATAGACCACAATGCAGCACATTTTTTCTTGGATTTTGAAAGTAAGTCTCGTGGCCCTTCACAGCTGGTGCATTTGAAATGGTAACAGTAGGGTTGCTTATACCTGCTGCAGTGAAGGCTAGGGGACTCAGTTGCAAATCTGCGGTTTGAAAGAGTTGCATGGTGTTTTTCCATTCCTCTTTTTTTCTTTTTTTTTTTTTTTACTTCTTCCAGTAGTCACCAAGCCACCATCACGCTACTGTGTAAATTTTCTTTTCTTGTGCTTAGTCATTTGGGTTTCTGTGGTCAGTGATGTCCATCCATCTGCCTGCAAATCAAGTAATCATAAATCAAAAAATTCTGTCAGTATGCCATAGTAATCTGTGCTGAGCAGTTGTTCACTGTAATCCTATCTTATACAAGAGTGAGTACTGAATCATTCCTGATCCTGGTTTGGTCATTTGTGGTGCAGTTAATGTGCATTTATTACATCCAAAAGTCCAAAGTGGAATTGTTTGAACTTCACAGATGTCTTGGGCACCTTGTGTGAAAGATCTGTGACATACCTGTGCTAGCATTTTCTGCACACTGAAATGATGTACTTTGGTGGGGTTTTCTAGAATGGCTTTCTGACAAAATTAGAAGGACTGACAAAATTAAAGCTCTTTCCTTCTGTTGTCCCATCAGGTAAAAATCTGTAGCATGGCTCCCATGTCAGTGTTGGCAAATGTGGTACTTAGCCCTCAGTGTGGTACTCCTGCTCAGGACACTGCTGCTAGGGTGTACCGGAACAGAAGTAGTCACCGACGATGCCTGCAGTTGGAGTTCTGCCCTTTCCTTGAATGGGCAGCTGTGAAGATGTTGGTGATGTAGTCACTTCTTACAGGAAAGCTGCATTGCATCTCTGGGATCACCAGCTGTACGTCCTCGGGGTGGGGGTCTCCCCCCACCCATCAGAGTGGCAGCCTGAAGGACGGGTTCATGCCTGATGGAACTCTCTGGTCTCCTTTCCCCCACTGCTTCAATCAACTATGTTTGGGCTGTTCCTTCTTATAAAAAGAAAATTTTCTTTTCTCTCATTCTTGTCTTGGCAGGTACCTTAACATGGGGAACCTTCTAAAAGTTTTGACATGCACAGACCTTGAGCAGGGGCCAAATTTTTTCCTTGATTTTGAAAGTGAGAAGATGATTTTATATATCTATTACTCTTTGCCTGCAGTAGACTGCGTTTGTCATGTACTAAATGTATGTTTTCACTTTGCCATCCTTCTAACAGCTTTGCATGCCTGAGCTATGGATAGTTGTTCAGCAAACTTTTGTAGAAAGCAATAATCTGTTTTAAAATAACCTCCGTTTCTAGAATGTAAAATCTTTATTTCAGGGAGGGCTTTCAGATTATATTTTACTGTTGAAATGTGGTATGGTTCTTGTTTTAAACCACAATACTGTCTGCTTTTAATCAAAGCTTTAGAAAGAATTTGAATTATGTGAAGACTTATTGAAATTGCAAGGAGATGCGTGCACCTCAAAGGAAGGAGTGAATATGAAACCTGATTCTCCTTTCTTCCCTTCCAGTGTGCTACTGAATAATGCTGCATATACAGATTGGCTCACAACAGCTATTCATGGCTCTCCAACATCATCACGTTAAACTTGTATATGTGAACCTTATTTGATTTGGCATTGAAGTTTGACAGTTAACCTCATCCCTCCTTAAAAGGGGGGCTGAGAGAGTATAGAGACGAAATTGCTTTTGAAAAGAAGAGACATATAGCTTGTCTGATCAATGCCAAGCGTTCTGGAAGGTTCACATATTGTTAGTATTTCTACTTTTGGTTTCTGTTGCATGATGTAATATAGTCTAAGAATGGCAGGTAAGTGTTGTTGGCTGCTGCTTTGCATGTTTAATTACTTTCTTTTGGGATATGCTATTGCTTTACCCAGCTGCACATCAGCAAGCGTAAAATAAGAAAACTAATGTTCAAATGCATATTGACCAGGTAATAAAATACAATGGAATAACATAACAAAAAATTGATGAAGTGCTGTAATATGGTTACTTTGAGATTCATTGTATCTTCTTTTCTTCCCCCAAATTAATTTTCAGTTGTGTTTGATGAAACAGTAGCAATTGATTATTAGTTCTAATATGAAAGCGAATGCTTGGAGAAATATTTTCTTGCTTTAATGATGTTTAAAGTTAAAACTTTACTAAACCCTTATCCTGTACTGTTGATTTTATCAATTGTCTCTTCTGAATATATTGTTATTGGAAGATGGTAACCGTACAAATTATTCATGAAGGGAAGTTAATCAGGGGCTGTGTTAAAAGCTCAGAATGCAAAATTGTGGTTTAAACTACTGCAGATCTCACATATCATCAGAATAGGTATGACTTGGTGAAATAGGGAGAACTGGTATGGGAGATTATTGGACTTGTGAAGCTTCAGCTTTATCTGCAAATGCTGACCATTTAATTGGACTAAATTAAATTCAAGTTAGCTGGATATAAGAGGCATAATTCTAAAATCAATTGCAATAAGAATTGCTGCTATTTTTTAAAAAAGCCATCAGTTCGGTTTGAAAGTGCATGTTTTGAGCATGAACAAGATTTGGCATGAGAGTAAGCAGGTTACTGACATGAAATGTTTACATACGCAGTCAAATGAAGTGACTTGTATTATGGCTGAATTGTTAGACTGTTCTTTATTCATTTTGGACCATGTCCTGCGTTTGTTTCTGCTGCTATAGTGTGTACCCGTGCTTCTTTCTACTCTGTTTCAGATAGCTTGCCTTGACAGGATCTTGGCTTTGACACAGTCAAGATTTTTCTTCAAGACTTGGCACTTAATATTGTGATACTTAGTGTTGTGTTTTCTTGTGTTTACAGAGCAAGTAAGCTCTGTATTAAAAACAAATTTGTCAATTCTCTGTTACACCTGGCCCAATAATACACAGTTTGAAGTCTGTCTGTTCTTAAATCCATATGTGCCTTTGGAGTGAGGAGGCTAGTTAAATGTAGAGCTAAAAATCTAATGTCAATAAAGCTTTATAGGGATACAGACTCCAAATTTAAAAAGGTTTTAGACTGGTTTCTAAGAGAATGTTTTTCAGATATTATCTTGGTGCTAGACTACAGTGATTTGTGTGACTATGAGAATACATGCAGAAAATGTTCTGATAAATTATATAAAGGGCTGTTGACTTTTCCTTGCCTTAGCACTGGTTAAGCTTGTGTTTTCTTTGGTCATTCACCTTACCTATTTGAAACAAATAGTTGTCTTAAGTATTCTGCTGAAGTCTCTGCAGTGCCACTGTAACACGAGCAGAGGAAAATGCACAGCTTTGGAAGGGCAATGTTGTTAGTGTAAAACAGCCACCCACAACGTGGGAAACTTAAATCTCAACTTTTACATTGGTGTCATTACTGTCACAGTGCAAATCCTTTCCAAATTTTCTGATTTGAATAGTAGCTACAATACAGAGTACTTTTGGTTGCAGATGGTGATCTCAAGCTAGCGCTGAAAGCGTTCTGCATTACCTCCAGAGAACTTGGCTAGGTTTCGGAGGAGCCACAAAGATAGCCTTCTATATAGTAATGATGATAGAGATGAATAAATTATTTCATCTCTAGCAGTCTGGGATTTTTCTTTCCCTTGCTTGTGAGTTTTCTCACAGCCAGTTTCAGATGACTTGATGTGTTCTTCCCTGGGAAAAATCACAGTTTAAATAGTGTTTATTGCGCAGTATAAACTTTTAACCCAAAACTTCTCTCCTTCCTAGTTCTGTAGGCTAGCCAAATTTTTTATTTAATAGTCACTAAATGTGTGTGTTCCCCTCATACAATATGTTGTCATATTTCCGTAGTGTTTAGTTCGCATAACAGCGTTTGTATATTGTTTCAAGTCTTCTCTTTTGTCTTTAATACTTTATCGTGTGAGCTTTCTGAACTCTAAATGTGTATTGCATCTAGTGCAGTAACATTCTGATTAAATTTAAAAATAGTTTAAAGATGAACTCCCCATTTAATTGAGGGACCTCAGTCTTCACTTTTCTTACTATTGGATTAAAAATGGGAAAGTTACCCTGAATAACCAGGGTTCGGCTCCCTTGGCAACAATATCAAACCTCGGAACACTTCAGTGAGCTGTGCTGTGCTTACTGTATTTTTCTTTCTATGGAAAACATTGCCAGCAAAGGTAAAGCCTTGTCATAAAGTTGTAGCAGGAGCTTAGATGTGTGGAAGGGGAAAAGGGAAATCCCTGGAATTGTATGCCGCCTCCATCCTGCTGTGTGGGATGCCTGGCAGCGCTGGGTGCTTTTGCTTAGTTGTCAAGACTGACTTCAGAAGTACAATCCCTTTCCTGCTCTGTGCACTGCACATCACGGAAAACGAGTTCCACAGTTAGCAATGCTCAAGTGAAAGCCCTGTAGCTTGAGTCCTCAGGTACTTACTGATACATGGGAATGCCACCTCCATCTAGTCAAGATTACAGCAGTGCTTAGGAAGAGGAACCTTTCCCTCTTGCTCCATCTGTGACGGGCTTTCAGCATACAGTGCCCTAGCAAGCACTGAGAAACTAGTAAACCAATTGCTCTGAGCCAGCCAGCACTAGGGCTTGAAGATTTTCTATACTGTGCCTTTGAAATATATCCTAATACATCCTAAATGTATTAGGAAGTGAATATAAAAGAATTTAGGTTTTTAAATTTGAGCTCTTTTCTAGGTGCAGAAGAATTACAGATAGGAGAGGAACTTAGTTGAGACAAATCAGTTTTACAGCTTTCTTCCATTGGAAAGGACTAGGTGCACCAAAATGTAATACATACCAAAAGAAATAATCCAGCGCCTATTGGATTTTAAAACCTGTATATTTTTAAGTTTGATACAATCAAAATAAACAAGCAAAACCCGAAAAAATCCTCACCAACCCAGCAAAGTAAGTCTAGACCATTGGTTTAGGTTTCCTGGAACATTTTAGGGAAATGAAATACAGTAGTTGGCTGATTACATCCAGAGTGAACCACACTGACAGAGGTGTAGAAGGTGCTGACTTGTGTAGCCAGCTGTTCAGTGAGTACCACTTAGTTTGTATCTGGAAGATGATTTTAATTTCTAAACTTGGAAGGTCATAGTACTACATCTGTTTGGCTTGTCGGTGGATTTTGAAATGAGGAGGAGTTGTTCTCATGGGCCCTTCTGCTGTGCCCTCCTGCCCCCCACTGAAAAATGAATTCTCCTTACTAGAAGAGGGTAAAGAAAAAACGGCATGAAAAGTTAAATACGCAAGAGATGTGCTCAGTGTGAGATGATGCAAGTGGCAAGTCTTGATTGCATTATTTAACAACACAATCTGGAATGCTACAGACCTTCACGTTTCTGTATTTCACTATAGCATTTCGTGTTTGTGCATGAACTACCGCCAGTCAACTGATGCTTACCTGTCTGCTCTTTTCCCTCATTTTTTTGTCTTCATTTCTTACAGCAGTCTTCAGCAGCTTTCAAAATTAGAAATGTGACCTTTGTGATGATCTGAAAAGCACTGGGCACTTTTACTTGATGCCTAATCAATGTGATGCTCTTAACACTTTTTTTAAATGGAGTGACCAGCTATTTTCTACCCGTGCTAATTCTTGATGGTTCTCAAAATATCCCAGTTAAACGGTTGCAAGGTCTATATATAGACATATTCACTAATAATGCCTACTCTCTATGCATTAAACCACGAAAATAAGAAGTATTATGCAAAAATTGCAGCAAAATCCAGACAGGCAATGCACGTGAAACTTATTTTCTCTTAATACAAACTTCATTTTCTCATGTTTTTTCTAGTGTGTAACACAAGGGTATTGTGATTTTTATTTTTTTACTTTTTAATGTAAGTATATACCAAAATTCCATCACATTAGTTGGACTTATACATATGGATCATGGAAGAAGCATTTTTTAAAAGACATTTTGCAGACTCTTTAAGCTGCACGAAATCATGGGGATATATTGTTCATAGACAGCTTTTGTTTGTCCCTATAGAAAAGAATCAGTTGTTAATACCCTGACTTTTTGGAATTGGAAATCCTGCATAAAAATATCCTGATATTTATTTCTTAATGTATTTTGCCCACATAAACAGATAAGTGGGGTATTTTTTGTAAGACCTTTAGTAACAGCTTCTGTAACTAATGACACTTTTTGTTTTTATATCAATCTAAAAGGAAATAAATTTATAGCTTCCATCAGAATTTTAAAAGAAAAAGTAATCTCATAGCAGATAAACCAGGTCTGAGATATTTGTACCAGGTGATTATTTTTAAAGGGTAAAGCCTTTTGTTGATTCCTCTCATAATATGCTTCTTACTGAATGACACTTCTTTAAACAGGTGTGTGTAGCTTTTTTGAAATGATGATCAAATATACTTTTGGAAAGTCTTTAGCTACTTATAGAAAAACTGGAAGACAACATAGAGCCTTTAAGAGTGGGGGGGGGGAGAAAAAGAGAACAAGTTTACTCTAGATCTTTTTGTTCTCAACTCTGATTTTTACAATTAGTGCAATAAAGAGTATGTTTTCAGAATTAAAATTTAGAAGTAAAAGAACGTGGTTTCTTTCCAAACCAGTAAAAAGGGAGACAGGGAAGATGGAAAATAATCTGATGCAGCATTTCTAGATAGCAGTAGACATGAACACCACCTGTAATATCTGCAGTGAGTGTGTCTTTTGAGTGCTTACCTAAGGTTCCTTCATGGAGCTTCTGCTGCACTCTAAGGTGAGATTGATATGATAGTCATGAAGATGACTTGTCAGGATTTCTTCTTCTAACCCAATTTTAAATAAGTCAGGAAGGATAGATTCCAGGTGGATTTTTGGGATGGTAAATGAACCTAAGAGTCTACTAAAACAAATACAGTTACTCTCTCTTGGAGTTCCTCATACATTGTAGCAGCTCCTCAGAAAATGAAAATTCTTGATGAGTTGCTGTGTGAAGAATTTGTCCTGTAGGTGATGGTGTGGCTATTGAATTCCATATTGTTGTTAAAAATATATATATATTTAATATGTTCTGCTGTTTAGATGCCCAACCTACAGAATCTGAAAAGGAAATTTATAATCAGGTGAATGTAGTGTTAAAGGATGCAGAAGGAATACTGGAAGACTTGCAGTCATATAGAGGAGCTGGCCATGAAATACGAGAGGTGAGCTAGAGCGTTATGATTGCACACAAGCTGTGATTGTTCATTGTCTGATCCTAACCAGATACTGCTGGATTTTAACTCTGCTTGCAGGAGCTGTTTTGGCAGAGCATGTTCTCTATTAAAATTGCTGTCTTGAATTTCTGCTCTGGAATGTTCCTTTTTAACAGTGAAACGGATGTTTCTTGTTTCAATAATATTAATGCACATATGTAATAGCAAATTATGCTTCTCAAGCTTTTCATGGAATTGTTGTTGCTGATTTTTCTTTGTATTCCCATGTAAGTTCTTGTTGAGTTAGTGACGAATTTGGAAAGAGGGTGGCATGACTATAATGCAGTGTTGAGTAGTGTTGACATCTTTTTGTACGCTAATTGGACAAGTCTGATGTGGGGTAATCCTAACACAAAAGACATCTCATTTTCAATCTCTTTTAATTGGCTTTTATTTACTAATGGAGATGTTTGGAAAAGAAGCAAAGTTTCTTTACAGTGTGTCACTCCATTGTTCCTTTACCTTTAAGAAAGGGTTGAATAAATACTCTCTCTCAGCCCTCTTCCCTTCTTCTTCAGATGCAGCAGTGGGGTTACTTTGTTTCTAAAATGAGGAGTTACTGTAACGTACTCGTAAGAAATGCTAGTACATAGGAGGAGTGTCTGCTCACTCTAGATGAATTTGAGGTACTGGGAGACATTCAGCTTTAAAGCACCATCAGTTTTTATTCAGTCTCTGTTGAATTCATAAGGTAGGTTTAAGCAGGGTAGCTGTCACACAAAGCCCGGAGGAGAGGAGATAGCTTATTTGTTCTTCGAGGAAGGAGCAGGTTCAGGGAGAGGCTGTAGGATCTGGCAGGAATGTGTGTCTCGGCGACGAAGCCTGCAGGTCTCACGGAGAAGGGAGATGCACCCAAGAGGAGGTAGACATCGCAGGAAGGAAGCTTCCTAGGGACTAGAGAGGAGTGTGCTGCACCTCACAGCCCAGGGTTGACTGAAACAGATTTTGGAATCAAGGAGTTGGCTGTGAAGATGCAGCAGGAGCATTATAAGTGTTTTTATTTGTTTTCTTAGTAATTTTCAGTTGCGAAGTAGTCTAGTTTCTATCTTAAAAACCTGGAGAGACTGAATTGAAGGCTTTATCTGTGTGGGAAGCTTACTGCAAAGACAGGGTCTACGCATGCATACCTCAAAGCTCTGGTATACACCTTGGTGGTGCTTTATGTTGTTGATTATACTTATATGTTCCTACTATAATATTTAGCCTGAATTTCACAACAGATTTGTTTTTTCTTCACAAATTTAGACATTGGTGATAAATGCCAACATTACGCTGAGGCTTTGATCACTAAACTTTTTTGCTTGGAAGTGTTGCAATAAAGTTACTGATTTTAATTAACTAGGTCTGGTTATGTAAATGTTCTTATTTAAGTAGCTTTATTTTTAACAATTTCTTTATACTCTCTACAAGTTGTTTTCCTATTCAGGATACTTACTTTAAACACAAGTACTTAGAGCTTTTTGGAAGAGACGTGGGTTAGTACAGGCTTGTCTTTCAACTGGAAATTTCTCAGTAGGTAGAATTTTTAATTACTAGCTCCTCCAACAATTGCCCTGCATAGTGTTTTTTGGTTTTTGTTTTTTTTTTCTTTCCAGCAATGTATCAGTTAATCTAAACATGCTTTTTTCCTCTTTTTTCCTAATTTAAGGCAATACAGCATCCTAATGATGAGAAGCTGCAAGAGAAGGCATGGGGTGCAGTTGTTCCACTAGTAGGCAAACTGAAGAAATTCTATGAATTTTCTCAAAGACTAGGTAAGTGAAATAGTATTAGCTCGGGGTTTTTTGTCTTCATTAATAAATACATTTGGCATTTTCAGATGTGATCACATGTAGGTCAATCCCCAAAGCTGACATTGCATAGATTCCTTACACACACTGGTTTGGATCTTCTTTATATCTGCATACTAACTGCTTGGATGTAGCAACAAACTTGCTTCAGTTGATACCTGAGAGGAGAAATAGAATGGGAGCGTACTTGTCATCCTCTTTCTCTACCCCTTTAGTAATTCTGGAAAGCACTAACGAGCTGATTGTTTTGAAAACTAGTGGACTAATTCATTGGGAATTAATTCTGTTAATGTTTCTGATACCAAGAGTAATTAAAAGTGACTGTATTTATTATTCCTGCGCAAACACACTAGAAATAGTTTGGTTCGTGGAAAGGCCTGATCTAGGTTCATGAAGGTGGAATACTTAAGATAGCACTTCATGCCTCTTGCCTACTTGACTGATGTTGTGTCTAAGCTGATAAAACCTGTTAGACATGATTTGTTTTTGCACAAACTATCTGTTGTTACCTCACGTTTTGACACTCATTAGCGCATGGCTCATGAAAAAATGAACTCAAAAAATGGAAGCTTTTTCCAGACGAGTTCCGCTTTGTTAGTGGTGAGGTGTTTTTCTCAAGAAGGTGAGCAAGTTGGATTGTAAGTTTATCTTAAAAACAAATAAAACATGTTTTGTCCTGATAGGTGTGTACTTCTTGAATTGTGTGTTATCTTAAAGGCTGCTAACACCAGTTATTGAAATACGTTTTAACAAATGTTATAGACAAAGCTTCAACAAAACTTTCCAAGAAGTTTTTTCATGGCTGTCAGTGCTGATTAGACCTGCTCTTTACAGCAGTTTATAAGTAAATGCGACAACAGTGGCACATAGGAGCAATTCATCAAGCTCCATTATTATGAACTACCATGTATTTTGGCAGATGTCTATTTTAAGTCTAGCATGCAGAATATCAGTCAACAGAGATGCAAGAAGCAGGTGCAGTTGTATATTGAAAAATACTCTCCTTTCATTTAAGAGGCAGGATTGCGAGGTCTGTTGGGAGCCCTGACAAGCACTCCATATTCACCAACACAACACCTGGAGCGAGAGCAGGCTCTTGCTAAGCAGTTTGCAGAAATTCTTCACTTTACACTCCGGTTTGATGAGCTCAAGGTAAGAACTTCTTGTAATTTTGTAAGCATAAATGCTAGCAAAAAGAAAACAAATGTATTCACTGAAGCAGTCTGGGTTGTGTTCTGTTCCAGAATACAGCATGCGGTAGATGCTCAAATATCTGCTATGCTCGGCTTGTTTGCATGATTTAGAGTTAGATTAAACTGGAAAGCAGATGAAATATCGTATTAGCTTTAGGCAATTGTTATATTTCAGTGCGTATTAATCATGTTTCTTTGTCTGAATTTGGCATATCTCTTGGGATAATGCTGCTGCTGCTTTTAGTATGTGCACATCCATAGTCCAGCTATTTTCATGCTAATGTGCAAAGAACTAAGCTGAAATGATATTAATTTACTGGTCTGATCCTTGGTATCAGACTAGCAAAGCCATTTTTTTCAGTCTACTAATTTCAAACTCCTATTTAGGAGACTGCTCGTTTTCTTGTTAGATCTTGTTCTGAAAAATCTGAGAATTTAAGTAGAAAGCTTCATGTTCTACATATCACTTCCCAACATGTCACAAGCCTTTTTACTTCAGAAGGGTGAATATTCACTTACTCTTGGTGTTAGATTTTATGAAAACTTTTCCTTATATTTTTCTTGAGTTTTTCACAGCTCTTTTGTTTCCGTATGTATATAGATGACAAATCCTGCTATACAGAATGACTTCAGCTACTACAGAAGAACTCTGAGCCGTATGAGGATTAACAATGTCCCAGTAGGTAACCCTTGGATGAGAACAAATGTAATCTTATACTACCACCTATCTTTTTCATGTATAGAACACCAACATTCTTGTTTTCCTTCTGCTTTATAGGCAGAGGGAGAAAATGAAGTAAATAATGAGTTGGCAAACAGAATGTCTTTATTTTATGCTGAAGCAACACCAATGTTGAAAACCTTAAGTGATGCTACAACAAAGTTTGTGTCGGAGGTAAGAGTATAGACTTATGGCTTGGATAGCATACTTCAAAGTACTGCAGGGCCAGACATCATTTTGGAACACAAAACTCTTCTACCAGGCTTAATGTGGCATCGGGAAATCCAACTTATTTTTTGAAGCCTCAAGAAACATAAAGTATCTTTCTCAGATGCTGTAGAGGTTAGAGTGAGTTCAGCTAGCCACTTGGTGGATGAGTCGCAGAAAGTTAATGGGATAGCAGTATGACACTGGTAGTGGTGGCTTTCCTCGAGGAGGGAGAGGCGAGTATGTTGCCTGCATTTTTGGTGGTGATTTAGAGCAAAAAAATGAAGGGGAAACAGCTTGATCTGTATGCTTGAAATAACAAAGACAATTGAAATGTAGCTTCCTTTCCTCCTTCCCAAGACACTTTTGGTTTGCTTTGTAAAGTCTAGTGTACGTACATTATTGCAGAAGAGGGAAGGAACCTGAACTGGAAAAGTATTCCAAGACTGACACATCTCTATTTGTCCTTAACTACCTAAGTAAATACTAGTAATAAAATCCAGTCACTGCAAATATTGTGCTTGATTTCTGATAACTGTAATAATTTCTTATATGCAAAGAATGCACACTATTTCTTATTAAAAAGTAATTGTAGATTACATGATTTCATACAAAGATACATTTGGTTTTTAGCATTTTTTGTAAGTTTTGCTTTTAACTTGAAATGCATTGAGAAAAATGGCCTCTTACTTTACATTTCTTTGAGGTGTTTGTCTGCCACAATTTTAAGTGTTATTATTGCAGCAGTATTTAGCTATAGAAATTTCTGTCTTTAAAGAGCGGGTGAGGTGATGCCTGTAAAACTTACCAGAAGTCCATAGTGTCGGTGTATTTCTGTAATTACAAACAAGCAGGCAAAACCGATGTGGTAGACTTTGTTCTTTAAGTTGCTAATCTTTATTGTGACGTTATTAAAATCCAGTGTAAGGCTACCTGACTTACCATAATTGTGTTGATGTTTTCAATTCCTCCACATTGCCATGCTAGCAGATCACTGATTCAATTTAGGTTTTGTAGTATAATATTTCACAAGAATTGAATTGCAGACTGTTTATCTTCTTCCACAGAATAAAAATTTACCGATAGAGAATACTACAGATTGCTTAAGCACCATGGCTAGTGTGTGCAGGGTCATGCTGGAAACCCCGTGAGTATGAACAGTGCTTGTATTGTGTGTGAATTATCTCTGTGTTTAAAACATGCCTTGTGATGCATAAGGTGAAAGAAATATAATTGGAGTAATTAGGAGCTGTGTGTTTTCTTTTTTACCAACTTAGTTTTCAGCCTCAACATGAAACTAACTTGTCTCAATTTGCTAGCCATTCAAATCATGTGGTCTACTTTTCTGAACATATTAATATTTAAAAATAGAATGGCTATGAAAGCTAGACAACTTCTTCGCACTCTTTATAAATGGTTTTCTCATGTATAATTCAGGAAAATACACTATTTGAACATGATTGCCTAGGGTCTCCTGAAGGAGTGGGTATAGACAATGCGTTGGATGGTGCCTCCTTGCAAGCTGGCTTGACTGATGGCTGCAGCAAAATTACAGTGCCCCTGTCTGGGGAATTATGAGATGACTTTTAGACATGAAGGCAGTCTGTTGTCTGCTGTAAATTTGAGAGGCACTGGGACTATGAACAAAAAGTCAAACTAAACTTTGGGGTTTTCATCTGTTTCTTCTGGGATCTAAATGGTTTCCCATGGGTAAAATTACTCAGGCAGGCGGTATGTCTTATTTAAAAAAGTTTCTGTCCAAATACACAGTACACTTGTGTTGGAGCACATTAAGAGCTCCGAACTTTTATATTCTTACCCTGCTTAGGAATGGTGTGTGTATTCAAGAAAGCAGTTAAGTGTTGTTCATTAAGCTTGCTTCTTTTTTGCCTTTTTTTTTTTCTCCCCTGAGTCAGAAGTTTGGGTTGCGTGTATATTAGAGGGTGGCAAGCACTGAAAGCAATGTTAGTATGTCTTGGTTTAATCTTCTTTTTTTTCCCCCTGAAAAAAAACCCAAACAAACCTGAAATGGTGTAGCAGCAGGGTGCCATTTTAGGTTTGGGAATCTTTTGTTAATCTCCAGATGACTCTAAGCAGTGGTCTGACTGATATGTAGGTTGTTGAAAGGAAAAAGGATAACTCTTGGAAGTTTGTAGGGTTGGTGGGTTTTTGGGGTTTGGTTTGTTTTTTTTTTCTCTGAGGATTTTTGGTAGGATTTTTCTCTTTAATCTTATTTCAGGCATTACTAGTGTCATCTTGTTTTTGATAGATAATACTCTGTATTTTTTTTTTAATTACAGTGAATATAGAAGCAGGTTTACAAATGAGGAAACAGTATCATTCTGTCTGAGGGTAATGGTGGGTGTCATCATACTCTATGACCACGTGCATCCGGTGGGCGCTTTTGCCAAAACTTCAAAAATCGATGTAAGTTTATTGTTACTAAATAATCTTTTGGATGTTTAGATTGTGTATAGGCTCCTTTTCTGTCCTCCAGGTTCTAGTGGCAGATGTACACTTTCGATTGATGCTAAATGGATAGTGGTAGCTGTTGGCAAACTATATACATAAATAGCAAGAAATACAAACTAGGTCTTCAGACAAGTAAACGGTCTTTGTTAGGTCATGAAAAATCTATTTTAATGGAATCCAGGTACTGTCTTGAAATACTTGAACAGTGGTGATATTGAAAGATCCAGATCAGAATGACTAGAAATAACAACATTATCTAGCTTGTTCCTGGCTATCTGGTGAAAAGCTAGGTTTGCCATCCACCAATCTTCAAAGTCTTCAACTTTGTGCTGCTGTTCAGTAGTAAGTCTACAGATGATACATGCTGTTACTGTATGCTGCTTCGTGGTTGTGTCAAATGGACTATTATACCACTGTATTAGCTACAGAGTTTGTTGTTATTTCACTGGCTGACTGTAATCATGCTTATTAGACTTATGATAAAGACAGACTTGTGTTTACAGTTCCTTTTTTAAGGTCAGTAAAGCAGAGCTTGGCATCAAAGTTGCATTGTCTGAAGATACGCAGATTTTTAGGTAGCTAAGCCATTCTGTCATAAGGAAAATGTAATACTGAAAGCCTAATTCCTTTTTAATATCAAGAAAATATCTTTACGCTGCTGCAATTCTTAAATATTTTTTTTCTCTGACAAATTGAATGTGAAACACTTCTGTAAACTTAGAAAGTATTAGCATGAAAGAAACTGTATCATTTTTTTAACTCCTAGATGAAAGGATGCATCAAAGTTCTTAAAGACCAGCCTCCTAACAGTGTAGAAGGCCTTCTAAATGCTCTCAGGTACTCTTGTTCTTTTATCTGAAATATTTTTATGTGAATTTTCATGAACTGTCCAGCAGGAAGGTATTTGGTCAGTGTTACAGGTGAAAGGTGAATATGGTTATTTCAGGCTTCTTTTCCAATGCGCCTTGACAGGGATGCACGAAGAAGCTACTGTGTTTTAAGAGGTAGTTTTTAATCTGGTAGTTGTTTATTCAAAGGTAGTTTTTTGCATACTTTAACTGCATGCAGGTTAAGAATGAGTCTGTAGAGGTAAGCATGATGGAGTAGACGTTGTACCTCAGTTAAAACTGATGACAAAGTATGATACATACTAAAAGCTGACTAGAAGCTAACCGTGATCACAGCCACCGACTGAACTAGCAAGCAAGGAAAGGAGCAGCTGCAGCCTGCGCACCGTGCCTTGGGCCAGCTTCCCGAAGAAGTGGCTGCTTCAGTTTGCATTGGCCATGTCCTCAGCTGCGTGTGGTTTGACCGTGGCTGAACGATGTTGTCAGTAGTAGGATGTAAGAGTAGCTTCATGTGATTTTTTTGTTGTTGTTGTTGTTGTTTCGCAGATAGCTTCAGACATACAAGGCAGATAGTTTTCTGGTATGTAACTAGAAATTATTCCTCTTTCACAAAGTATTTATAGGGAGGTGCTCAAGGCAAGAGTCTCTGTGTTTTTTTCTGTAGAATAGACAAGAAGTTGCCACAATTGGAGAGGTAAAGAAAAATTAATAATTCTGTACAGGAACCTAAAAAATGTTAGTTTGTCTCAAAACTGTGTCTGTAGTCAGTAACGTGTTCTGCACGTGGGTGTCCAGCATCAGAGGAGTGACCAGAAGTGCCAGAATGTGACAGACAGATGAAGGCTCCATTCTCGTCCTTACTTGAAAAAATATTAAATTACTTTGGTTACAGTTAACTGTAACTGGGTATTGGTATTCACACACTAACTTTGAAATGTGGAAGCTTTAGTTTGTCTTGCCTGAAAGTATGCAGTCATACTTTTTTTTTCTTATCTGTAGTGATAAACTGTTTTAATTTCGTTTTCCCTCTTTTCTGTGATAGGATGTTGTAAGAGGTGAAGCAACGTGGTACTATAAGTGGTTTCACTTACAAAGTTGTTTCAGATTATTAGCTACATTAAAAAAAAAATAAATCTGGGCTTAATTTGAGACTCCATGTGAGTATTTTCATGCCTAAATTATTTTCTTACTCATCTCTGAACCTCCTCTAGATGATCAGTCTTTGAGATAGTGATCAGTAATAACACAAACTTCCAGAAAGAAAATGCTGCATTAGCATTTATTTTCTGACTAATTTAGTATGGTTGCAGCTCCAAATGAACACCGATCTTTACTGGTACGCCATTTTTCCCCATCATGGTCAACACTGTTAGTAAAGTACTTGGAAAGCGTAGTTCAGGTTCTCACTCCGTTGTGTGTTAGTTTGTGGTTAGTAGTGTAAACTCAGTCTGTGCTCTCATGCTGTCTTTTCACCACGCCAACCCGTATCATGCATGTACTTTAACAGTCCTGGTTTCGTACATTTGATGGCTCATTTGGGTAGGATATTTAAATCTTTTTAAAATCGCACTTGGAATTGTTAGGAAGAGAGGCAGAGGTGAGCTGCTATTGTGTGTGCGTGGTGAAAGCAGATGCAAGATGATGTCGTGAGAAATTAAGTCCAAATCTATGTCTTTGATTCTGGAGGGCTGTTAGAAGTGCTCATGTTTTCTCAAGAGATAAATAATGTGTCTTAAAAGCAAATGGAAGGTGATATGCATTTTGGAGGCAGATCACTACTGTAATTATGTTCAGCTTTTTCACATGGGCAGAATACCAAACACGATAACTTTTCAGGATTTTAGAAAACCTGAGTGCCTCTTATCTGTGGAAAGTATAAATTACCAAAAAGTGCTGAGATCTACATTGATATTAATTTCTAAAACAAAAAGTCATTGTATGTTCTTCAGGTGAACAGCTAAAATATCACTGCAGTTGTGGATCACAATCAAAGTGCTAATTTAACATGTTAAATCTAAATTACAGAATCAGTTTCTACTTGCTTTTAGATAATAGTCAGGGCAGGAAAATGAGGGAGAGGAATTGTGCAAAGAAGCCAACACTGAGGATATACAGTACTTTTAAAAATAAGAGGTGACCAGGTTTTTTGTAGTGATTTGAAAATATTTTAATGCACTGAAGAATTTGAAGAGGGGAGAATAGACACAAGCATGTACTCTAGTTTTAGCAGAACAGTTACTTAAGTGAACAGGAGATTAGATTGGAAAGTGATTGAATTCATTCTGTCCATCCCATCGAGGGATCTTAGAAAGGTTTGGTCACTGGAAGTTCTGAAGAAAAGTTCCTGAAGCTCTGTTGGAGTTGAAGATGCTGCCTGTGGACAGAGACCTCAGAGTTAGTCTTATTCATCGTTAGCTATCACAGCCGGCAACAGGAGTTTGCTATGAAATGGCCTGTGAGGACACAAGCAGACCGTGGAGTGGGTGATCATCAGTTACTGAGGGCTTTACTCTGGCTTAACAAATATGTAATTTCTTTGTTTATAGCTCATCCTATCTGTACCCAAGTAAAACAGCATCTGTGCGCTTCTCAACTTGATGTTTATTTCTGTGTTTAGGTACACAACAAAGCATTTGAATGATGAGACTACCTCCAAGCAAATTAAATCCATGTTGCAATAACAGTTACCTGGAATTCGCACCTGCTGTAGACAGACAGTATTCTGCAATGACTGAGATGCACAGAGGTTTTTTTTTTTTTAGTGATTGCAACTACTATCTTGTTCATCCTGGCTTTTTATTTTCTCTCTTCCTGTTTACCCCTTTTTTTAATCACTTTCTTGTTCTTAAGTAAGCTCAGACTTCTTTTCTGTGCCAAATCAATGAAAATTATCAATTCTGGAAAGTATTTCTACTTTTCAGAATAGCCATCCTGAGTGGCAGCTAATTATGCGTTGCATTTGGATTTCTCTGTACTGGGGAAAGATTTGTGACTTGAACTAAATATTTTTAAACTTGTGGTTTTTTCTTTTTTTGAAAAACTAATATTTAATATTGCTTCTTCTGCATGGCAAGACTGCCTACTTCTGCTATTTAAAAATCCCTTGATGACTTCATTTTCTATTGCAGCTTATTTTCATGTGCGACCATGAGGAAACTAAAAGCAGATTTGTTTAAATTAACTGTGTTTGTACAAAATGGTACCCAACACAAAGTTTTTTTTAATGAGTAAAAACTGTTTTGTTTAAAAGTTACATTTGCATTTTGACTCATTTTTGTAAGGATGTATGTTGTATGTTTAACCTTTAATAACTAACGTTAAACTGTGGTGTGTGCGTAGCAAAATTACGTATGCATGTTCATGTCAAATGATTGGCTGTGGATAAGATAATAAAATCAGCTTTCATTTTTCTAAGTGTGGTTTGATTTACCAGTATTTTGAGTGAGATGTCTTCGTGCTCTTTGGATTTTTACAAAAAAAATAAATTTATAAGTTTTATATAGTGAAAACTCTGCTGTTTCATTACCAGTAACCACTAGTCTAACCCACTGATTGACACCGAGCGTGCTGCAGGGTGCTGGCTCTTCACTCTCTGCCGCTTCCCTGGCCCCAGGAACAGTGCTCGTACAGGGCCTGGGGGGAAGAGCTTTGTGCAATCCATGTAGGTCGACCCCGGTGGACGCTGCTGAAGAACCTGCATCCTGGTGACCCAGGTTGACGTCTCAGTACTGTCATCAGAAACGGCGTTCTGGATAAGGCTGCCAGTTTGGCTCTTTCCGTGCCAGTGGCGGGGAGATGAACTTCCCCCTCTCTGCACGGGTGTATGCTCTTGTGGATCTAGGTGTCTTGAACTGTGTCTCAAATCTGAACAATCTTAGCATACTAAGTGATGTTTCCTGTTTGGCTGGCATTTTATCACAACAAGTGTTAAGCTTGGGTAGCTTGATAACAAGAATTGAGGATTACTGGAAGGAACATCTCTGGGAAATAGCAGGTTTGGCACTGATGGGCAAACATTAGTGCACGCCATGTGTCTGGTGCTGTTCTGATGACACCTAAAATGAGTTGTCAGCCTTCTGGAAAGGAGATCTGAAACCTGCAGGCAGGCATGAGCACCCTCAGCTTTATTTGCTGGACAAATAATATTTTGTAACTAGCTCCAAATACAACGTAGCAGTGTGGCCAGGCTGGATTTCTTGCAGACACTGCTTCTGCGCAATCAGGAAAGATTCTCCTTTTAATCTTCTGCTTGTTTGTTTTTTGAAAATAAGACATCTGCAAAATTTTCAATAATGACACTTCAGGAAGAGTTTGAAGGACGTGCAAGTGTGTTCTGCTGGTACCTGTACCACCTCTTCTGTTAG
>Ga0065711_1035048_pt1 | contig 22885 bp, 12 predicted proteins | sample Hoacrofraction12_FD_59098 | JGI IMG/M metagenome (GOLD analysis project Ga0065711, IMG submission 59098) | Hoatzin crop microbial communities from Cojedes, Venezuela - Epithelial fraction 12 v2 (version 2) | ecosystem: Host-associated > Birds > Digestive system > Esophagus > Crop | place... | reverse complement strand
CTCTCTGCCCAACTCTCCAGCCTGTCCAGGTCTCGCTGAATGGCAGCACAGCCTGCCGGTGTATCCACCACTCCTCCCAGTTTTGTGTCATCAGCAAACTTGCTGAGGGTACACTCTAACTCTTCTTCCAGGTCATTGACGAAGAAGTTGAACAAGACTGGGCCCAGTACTGACCCCTGGGGGACACCACTAGTTACAGGCCTCCAACTAGACTCAGCGGCACTCATGACAACCCTCCGAGTTTGGCCATTCAGCCAGTTCGCTATCCACTTCACTGACCACTCATTCAGATAAAAGTTTAAATCATTTTTTAAGAACCTTACAGCTTGTCTCATAACCAGTATCAGTGTCTGGCTCATTTGACCTCCAAGGCACCTGACAGAGAAGCATGCTTGCTTGTTCCTTCTCTGTTGCACTTACACCTATCAGTCCAGTGCTGGAATATCTAGATCACTCCACAGCATGCTAGTTGCCAGTAGTGACCTTTTTTTCATAGCAAGTACTGAAACCACCATCAGTGCCCTGCTTGCCTTATACAAGATCCCAGCTTACTTTAGATTCTAGAATTTACTGTGAAAGCTGGAGAAGTCCTGCCTGCCCTACAGCAAGACTCCCTCTCAGCGACCTTCCAAGGGCTTTCAGAGACACTGGGATGCTCAGGAATAAAAATATCATAGCATTGTGATGAGTTTTAAAAATTACAACCTTCTGTTCTGTAGCTTTCAGATGATGCCAATCAGTGGCAAATATCTGTGAATCTCAGGAAAAATTAATGCACTGGAATCAAACATCTTTGATTTCTGTATGTTTCAAACAGGCAACACATCCTCATCTTAACACCCTATTTAAAAAGACAAAAGATTTACAAATTCTGAAGGGACAAACTACTGAAAAAATAGGTCCACACTATGGGAGCTGCTGAACTGCACCATCACATCTGTCACATCCTAGTCTTCAGCTTGACAGTTCCAACACACAGGCAGTAACACCAGCAGCTTGATGATGCCGGTTAGGCTACTGCAGTGGCTGGGAACCACTCCAATGGACTGGAGCCTCTGTGGTGAGCACTGGGAGAGAACAGAGCCTTCTGGATTCTGCTTTCACCTCCAACACAAAAGTCACTGCAGGGAGCAGTTTTGTAGATCCACACCCAACCACTCACTTGGCAGTCAAATCAGACAACCAACAGGTGCTAAGGGACACAGTTCTCTTCCAGTCACCAGGATCATTGGTACAGCATAACCTCCCAGCCACAGGAATATAGCAACAACTGCAATGAAGTGATCAAATGCTTCTTTTTAATCTATGCCTTTGGACTGTTAAATTCTGGGACATAGTCTTGGAATGTCCTCCAAAAGGTCTGCAGAAAGGCATACTGGCCTTCCAGTGACCCACAGAGGCAGCGGTTCTGGTCATCAGTATAAACAAACGCAGCTAATAGTCACCACTTCCACCCTCTGTTCTCAACTGAGATACTTAAAAGGGTTTAATCTTTGGAAAATAAATGAGGGTTCAGTAAAAAGCCAGCTTTTTTGGATGAAAAAGCCTGGGTTCTGAAAAGCAGTACAAGTTCCTGCTGTCTTCTTTGAAAGAGAGCATAGAGCTGATATTAACTGAGGAGAGCTGACCCTTTTTCTGTTTGGGTGGAAAGTGAAAGGCTTCTCTGAAATATGTACTACATAATATGAAATAAGAATCTATGGATTTACATTTGTTTAATTCAGGAACTAATGGATTGAGTCTACTAGAAACTAAAAAGACTAAAAGTAAATGCTCCTTTGGATTTACATCAGTGCTGGGCTTACAGTGAAGAACAGTTCTATATACGCTGAAGAAGGGGCCACAGTCAAATGGCTAGTCACACGCTGACACCAAGATCTTAACATTGAGCTCAGCATCTATTGAGCACTACATGCTACTTCAGCAAAGTCCTGTCATCATGGGATTCATGGATTCTGACAGTGGCCAGGACTGTGAAACAAATGATCATAAAGATGTGGAAAGTTAATCACTGCACAGATCTGACTGGGAGTGTCCCATCTTTGGCTGCAGGAAGGCTCAATTCCCCACCCTGCAGCCAGTCACGTGGAATGCAAGAATTCCAAGTTTCACTTCTGCGAGATGTTTGCCTCACAGAGCAGAAGCAAGCCTGCTTGCTGGTCCTAGGCTCCTTCATGCCACTGCTTCTCGGTGCTGTTATAACTAGTTCTGTTAGTTGTAAGGTAATGATAAACCATCGCAGCCAATTTGGTTTGATAGTTTTAATTGAAACTGTTGGGACAGCAGTCAGAATACAGCCCAGCACGCCTCCGTGTATTCTTTATTCCTGCCTATAAAGAGCAGAGATGATGAACAAAAGCCTGTTCCATAGCATACCTGTGCATCTGTACTTCCTCTGACAGTTTGGCTTCAAAAACCTTCTCACGACCCTTAATCCCTAAGAACTTTTGAATGGCAACACTGGGTCAGGCCATAAGCCCATCTAGCCCACAGCCATGAGTGGACAGCTAGAGAAAGAGCATAAAATACATGACAGACTGATACACAGAATTACAGAATGGTAGGGGTTGGAAGGGACCTATGGAGATCATCTAGTCCACCCTCCCTGCTAAAGCAGGTTCACCTAGAGCAGGCTGCACAGGACTGTGTCCAGGTGGGTTTGAATGTCTCCAGAGAATATGACTCCACAATACCTCCAATTACACCTCTCAGCTCCTGGCAGATGCCCTCACTCACCAACAAAGGTTGTTTCTGCATCTGTATGTAGATATTTCATGAGCTGCTCTTTCTGACGCTACATATACTTTTGAACTCTGTGGCAATTGTTTAGCGATGTATCATGTGCAAAGATTACTTCCTCTTGTATATTTGGCTTGTAACTTCTGCTTAGTGATTTCATTTGATATTCCCTAATTCTTAGGTTAATAGGGGGAAAAAAGAGGATCGTTTCCCATCAACCTTCACTAGAGCGTTTGTATTCTCATACCTGTCACATTGCACTTCCACTGCCTTTTCTATAAGGTGAAAACAGCTAGGTTTGTTTTTTTTATTTGGTTGGTCAGTTGGTATTTAAGTCTCCTTTGGTAGTGAAGCCTTTTTGATCATTTCTATCACTTTTCTGATGTTACAATATTCTTTCTGAGACAGAGAAAAAGGGACCAGAACTGCACAACACATTCAACAATTAACAGCACTATACACCAACAAAAGGGAATAATGATGTTTTCTATGGTGTTTTCTACCGTTCTAATTCCTAACACTGCATTTGCTTTTTGACTGTAGCTAAGCATTGAGATTGCTGCTACTCTTTAGAGCCAGCCCTTGATGTGGTGACCTTCAATATCTTCAAATCAGCAGCCAGCTCTGTTCTTTCAGCATTGGCACTATACTCCAAATCATTTATGAACTCATCAAACAGCACAGGCCCCACAAAGATATGGGGCATGTTGCCCGTGGCAGTGATGCTGGTGAGAACCTCCCTCCCCATGATAAAGAACAGCATCAGGATAACATGTGCCAGTATCCACCTATTCACTGAGAACACAAGTATAACACTAGTCTTAGTGGTCCCCACGTCCTCCCAAGTCCTTTTTAAAAGTGTCTCATGTTCCAGGTTTTTTTCTTTGGTATCCTGAAGACATTTATGTTGATCCTTACTATAACAACTGTGGAACAGCATACTCAATCTAGCTTTAGAAAATATTGTATCCACAAGTTAGCAAAAACATACTGATTTCCACGAAATCATAGAAGAGGAAACCTATTATAGTGTACTCCGTGTACACCACTACCCCTGCACAAGAAAGAAGTGGGCTAGCTCTACCCTGATGGCTTTTTTTTTCATATGTATACAGGCTATATTTGGCCCCTTCCTATCCCCCAAACATGAATATATTACCTTTGTTGCCTGTGCTCCCAGCCTCCTCTACTCATCATCACTTCAGATTCATTTTCTCATCCCCTGTGCACCACAACAGACATTCTTAGAAACAGTGATCATTATAACCACCTATTGTGGTTGTCATCCCACTATAACCAGCATAACACAAGCTAGAGAGGTTTGCACTGTCAAAGTGAATAAAGAATCGGAAGTAAAGAGCAAAGTAAACTGGTGGGGATGCAGAATGACTGCAAAACAAACATGCGGTCCCCTTTTTCAGTTTAAAGATGTACAAGGTGAGCAAAGGATATTATTTAAAAGGTGCTGCTTTGCAGCAGTGCTGAGGACAAAGCAAGAGAATGTATTTGCTACTACTGCTGCATATAAACTAAGCTTCTTTATTTGAAATAATACCACCCACTTAAGTGTAAGAACTGCCCAGGTGGCAGCCTGCCGGCTGGACCTGGCCTGCAGGATAATTCCATCCAGCCTACAGTTTTTCAGGTCTTTCCTAATAAACCTACACCACTGAGACACATGCCTATGTCACTCTAGAGAGCAGTGCAACTGGTGCAGGAAGGAAGGAAGGGCGGGAGGGAGGTTCGTTAGCCTAGGTCTAGAACTGGCCTATGTTGGAAATTGCACTGCCATTAGTAGATTTTTCAGAGCACTTTGGGATCACAGCTCCCCACTACCACATACGGGAAGGGCATACACACTAGCACATTTCATACAGTGACACAGCCTTTTCCTTTTCTACGCACATTACAACGGTGACCAAATTTAGCCCCTAGCAGGATATTTAGGGCAGCAAGATCTCCTTCTATATTGATTTTTTCATATTGATATAGCATATTCTGTTTCATGCAGCAAAATAACATTTGATATAACTGTCTAATCAAGACATTTACTGGTATCAGTAATTGTTCCAAAATCCCTTCCTGTTAACAGCCATGCAAGTACACTTTTAAGCATGAACTGGTCTGATGTCCTTAACTGTATTAAAACTGTTTGAATACATAAATAGGCCAATTTGTTATCTTCCATCCATGACCTTGTTTTACAAGGAAACAATATTGTTTCAACAATAGCATGTCATGCTCTTATCTCTCTTTTGCCTCAAAATCTCTGTATATGTCATAAAAATTCAGTGTCTTCCAATTACTATTGAAAATTTACATCAGAAATAGTTATCTCTGTGAAATTCATGACTGAAGGCTGATGCATCTACTGTCTCCACTTTACCTCTCACTTTCTGCTCTTGGTTACGCATTCAGGCCCCAGAGGCCATGAATGCATCTTTTTATACTTTGCAAGTATTTTTTACAAAGAAAAATGACTTGTGAGGTATGGTGGTTTTCACAAAGCACAGTTCTTTGGCATAAATGTCCTGCTCAACCAGCAAGACATTTACTCAAAGCTGAAGAGGTTCTTAAAACAGCTGCTGCCTTTACCATGCACAAGTTATTTAACCGGCCCAAAAAGCCTCCTGCACAGCAGTGCTTTGAGGCAGCTCTCCTGCCTTCATGTGATCATGTACAGTTGCAGATAACCGTTTTAACTTTCAAAGAAAACAACAGATAATCACTTAGGAAAAAGTCTAAAAGTAGCTGTCAAACCATCAAATAACTCACACCACAACAAAACAAAAAAAAACCCCAAACCCAAGAGAAAAACAGTGCTCTTACCAGTGTTAAGGCTCACTGATGTTCAATTCCAAGGACCGCTTGAACACGGATATTTGAAGACACTATTACCCTCTGATGCAAGGACAGGTTTATTTCAACTACTGAATTAGAGAAGAGAGATGGATTTTTTCCTACTTACGCTAACAAAATAAACTCTTGAACAATTAGTCAAACAGACAACAGCCACCAAATCACTACATTTTGAACCAAAGATCCTGGCCTCTGGCTGAAGAATTCTGTTCCCTGTCCACAGGGCTTTAAAAAGGCCTCAGAGCTACCTGGGATGTTAGGTGTAGTTCCCTTCTGACTAGGAGATGGAATTAAATATGGAAATAAACTGTTAACAATGTGAACACTTATTTCATCACTGCACACCTGACTCAGTATCACAGTGACAGGAATGTTCTGGATCATAAATATTAAGAAGCCACAGACTTGCTATACCCCCAAGGCCTGCATAAATAACAAGAGTGACTTCTTAAAATGTTCTTCTGTTATTTTCAAATTTTAGGGTGCAGCCAGGGTCACGTCTCCATGCTTTTCTCTACCACGATGTTTAAAACATCTTTATATAAGTGAAGGCTGTATGTCTCTATGAAATACAAGACTTCCAAGAACTACAGCTAAAACATAATACCGAATAGGGCTTACAATCCCTCCTGAGTCTAGAAAGGTCGTGCTTTTCTGAACAATAGCTCTGAGTTGCCCACTGTCTTATGCTCAAATACAGTTGATCTGCTTCACAACTGTAGGCCAAAGGCTTTAATGAGAACAGAGTCTAATGAACAGTATCCTAGCTTCTGAAAATTCTTGGGACAAAGAATAACCATGGACTTAGCCAGCCACAGCCCTGATGTTAATTTGAGTTATATGCTTTTATTAGGAAGGACAGGTATTTATTCCTCTGTGCCTCTGCATGAAAAGCATACAGTTCTCAATGCACAGAACTCTAACCTCTCCGTTTGTCTGCATCCCAGGCTTGTGAGATCTCATTACAGAAGACTGTCAGAGTAATTACAATAGAAGAGGTAGCAGGCCATCACCACAGCATGCTGTACAGAGAAGACTGCAGAGAAGCACAAGGATTTATTTGCATCCATCCCCTTGGAAGATTTTTTTTTTTCTTTGACAATCCGGTTACTGACTCTTTCACAGGCTATCTGCTTTCAAGAAACCGAAAGAACTGATTGCTTGTTCAAGTCTTCAACCAATCACTTCTAAAATCCTCTGGGCTATCCTCATTTCTGTCTAGGTACAGCAATTTTTTCTCTTTTACAGGATGTTTTTAAAGGATACTTGTTGTTGCTGAATACTTCTGTGTCTTTCTGTGCAACTATTTAATGAGTCTTCCCTACTTCCAACCTCCTTTCTTATTTACAAATATTTGTACCTTATTATTCTGTATGGTTGCTTAAATCCTGACTAAACATTTGTTTCCCACATTTGTCATTTCCTTATTTTTTAAATAACCATTTCTGAAGTGACACCTGGTTAGTTGTTTGTGTACTTCTATTTCAAGGAAACTTTGATGCCTTAAGTGTTTCATTCTTTCACCTGCTTTGCAGGCCCAGCACAGCTACATATTTGGGCTCCTCTTCCTCAATTTGAAAATAAACTTCTCATCTTTCTGATACTTCAGGGCCTAAGGAATGATTATCCAAGCTATTGAGAATTAGCTTCTCTAAACTTGCTGTGATATTTGACAAGTTTATAGGTGGATAGCCCAAGTCACCCACTCCATTTAGTTCTTCACCAAGTAAGGTTTTACTTTTGTGTTAATAGCATCCCTAATGCAGGTCCAGAGAGACTGTCAGCACCTGTTACCAGCCTCTTTTCCAATTCCTACTTTAAACAAATTCATGAACCTTGTGAGTTTTCTGTGGCAACGCTCTGGTCTCTCTTGTCCCAGAAAATAAGGTTTTAAAAACGGTGAACCTAATTTAACTCAGCAACTCAAAAGCTTTAGGGAAAACGACAGAAGATGACCTGTCTAGAACTCTCAGTGGAAAGGATAAAGAGGTTTATAAATCAAGGCTGCTAAACTGGAGCAAACATGAGCAGTCTAAAAGACCAGAAGAAACACGAAGAGAGGGATTGAGGCAAATACTGGGGCACAGCAAGAACAGCAGTGTGTCCCCTGCACGAGTGCAGCATGACTCCTTAGCACGCAAAAGGGTGGCTTAATGAGGCAGAGCGGATGGAGGGACTGAGATCAAATCCTAGTGATTTCTTAGTGGCACTGGGGTCAAACCCTAGTGTCTTCCTAATAACACTAACAGTGAATTTAAGGAAAGACTTCTCCAAAAGTGTTTCCAATAAGCAGCATATGTCTACCTGAAGAAAAACTCATGCCTTCTATGCAGTGTTTGGGTTGGCTGTACTTCCTCAGTGGCCTTCGCCAGCATGAGTACCTGACTAGCATCCATGGGACTGCTTCAGCCAGAGGCACAGCCTGCTTCAGCCAGAGGCACAGCAAAGCTTTCTGCATGTCCCAGCAGACATACAGAATGAAGGAAAAGGTACAAGTCAGGTCTAGCACTAAAAGAAAGAAATGCAACCAAGGCAATGTGAGAAATACTACAGGAGCCAAAAATAATGGAAAGCAATTCCTCTTCCTGCAGAGGGTATCTTTTTCTTCCAGACATGTTTAACTGCCTCAAATCACATTCTTCTCTGAACCAGCCAGCAGTCTCTTGTAAAAGGCACCACCTGCCCTGAGAAGGGTCAGATTCCTGGGAACTTGCTGTTTTAACTGTCTACAAGGCCTGAACAGAGGCAAGAAGGCTGCTAACATCCTTATGAAGGAGAGTGTCAGTCCAGAGGCACCAATTCACCAGACGCCCTGTTAGTTATCCAGGTAACAGATGCCATGCTGCTTTATAGGAAGGACACCGGTAGGAGAGCTCTGATAAAATCACAACAGAATCCTAGGAGACAGGCAACAAGCATTACTGGCAACTGTGAAGATGATGCAAATGGAAGGTGGGGAGCTAAGCTTGGCAGACAAACCAAAAGGAAGGCTGGGGAGCGGGTAGAGTAGGAGTTAGAACTGGCAGTGACACAGGTAAAATTTCCAAGACAAAATACATTTGGGAAAGTTGACAACACTCTGAATATACTGCCATGTTTATATGCCTGTGTCAAAGACTATAGAGGACTTGCTTAAAAGAAAGGTACAGTTTTTATTAACCCATACCAGTCTCGCTTCATTTTTCTCCTCAGTATGATATTTAGAATTGGAAACAGAGATGTTGAAATGGAGGCAATTTTCTGTAAGCAATGCAAAACAGCTCTGCCACATTCTCTGAAGCTGCAGAACCCATAACCTGTCAGGTGTATGCAGACTTTACCGGCATTGTATGGAGGCTTCTCTCACAGTGAATCTAAGTCTGAAGACAAGGAAAAAATTTTAAGAAAAACTAACAGCCACAGGGTCTAGTTGCTACTAGATGCAAAGATACCACAAGAAATAACCGCAATTTACTAGCACTAATATTTCCAGGCACACTTTAAATTTAAAGAGATAAAATATTAGTCCCTCCAAACCAGTGCTAGTAAATTGTGTGTGTGTTTGGGATATTACAGTTACCAGCCATTTGCTGCTTATAAGGCCTACTAGACTAGAAACAGAAGGAAAAAAAAAAAAAAAAAAGATGCAAAATAAGCAAGTGTTCTTTAGACATCGATCAAAAAGGATGTCCATTTTAGGCACTATTCCCTCCTGGGTTTATGCTGTCCTGTAATATGAGATCAGCACTGCAGCACATGCTTTATTGCAAGGATGTAGCTCAGATGAAACCAGAGATGAAAAACAAATGGAGGGGAAAAAAAAAAAATCCATAACCACTTGAATAATTCATCTCCATGAAACAGGAATAAAAATGCAAGTAAATTCCACCTTTAGAACAGTGATTCTAGGTGGATTCTCTTTGTAGGAGTCAAACTGTCTACTGCAGATTTTCCTGCAGAATCATTAGTACTCAATGACATTTCAGAGGCAAAGAGGTAGGATTAGGTCAAACTCAGATCATTCATTTATCTGCAGGCAAAGTAACATTGTGAATAGCGATAACCAATCCCCACAATAGCTACTGTCAAAGCAAAAGCAGACAAAATCTGGAACAGGCCTCAGTTTACAAAAATGAGCAAAACTGCTGAGAACAGGTCATCTGAAAGAAAATTATGGCCTTGTCCTGTTGTGTTGTTTAGGGATTTTTTTTTCTTTTTATTTTTAACCATGAGAAATTTAAGTCTCATCCAGCTTATCTGTCCTAGAAAGTTCTACTGATAAAGACCAGTATCACTAGGGAAAAACCCGCTGATTTAAATGGATTCAAAATGTATTCCACCAAATCAATTTAACAAAGGACTGAGATATCAAGATCATTGAGTTATTCACAAGGTACTACCTTAAGGACAGACCAGCGTAGACTTAGTATTTCTTTTAAAAAGAAAACAAACAAGTAAACACCCACATCTACCAGGACACAAAGTACTAAAGAAAACAAAACAACGATATGCTGCTTTTACTCTGCATCCTGAAAGAAGGTCCAACCCATCCCCAACAATCTCGTCATTATTTTCCTTTTCTATCAAATTAAAGGGTTACTCTTCTCTCAAGATCCATTCAAATAGATCCTGACACCTCGAATCTTTCTATATGAAAGACACTACAGCAGAACTGGTTCAGCACTACCCCCACTTCCCTTGAAGCATTCAAAAGACTCTTCCAAGACAAACTCATTTACTCTTTACTCTTTGCCTCCATGCTTCAGGAATTTGAATTCCATTGTCACTGACAACAACATTTAACCACAATGTCTGATTTTAGAAGCAAGAGTAATAATTTAGTAGGACAAGTTCTAACTTTAGAAAAGCTACCAGTGAATTCATGACTGCAGTGATTTCAACTTTAGGAACTTTGATCCAAGAAACTCGCAAAATTGGAAAGTTAGTTATCTGTGGAGATAAAATGCAGAAAAAGAAAAACCTTACCAAGCATTATTTTTCTCTGTGTTTTGCATAAGGGCTAATTCTGAGTAGAAAATAACTATATTAGTTTATTTCTAGTTAAATAATTATATCAACATAATCTGGTTTGCGAAGACATTCTTGAATGAGTATGACCGCATCAGGAATTCTACTGCTAGCATTGTACTGACAGTTTTGCTAGCAGGCTTCCCATATGCATCAGTGCTAAGTGATGACTAAAGAAAGGAGAGGGGTGGAGCACAACAGTTACCTGTATTGGCTAGGTTTTCTGTCATAGCAGTGTCTTACTGCATCTCTGCAGCAAATGAGCCCCACATGTAACACCTGTAGCAGACAGCTCATTCTCTACCATTCCCCGTCGCTGTCCCCCCTGCAAGACAGCAGGAATCTCTGGTCATGCTGAAAGTTTTCCTTTAATGAACGTGTGTACCTGTAGTACTCCATTCCATTCAGAGACAGCAGGTCAAAGAATCGCACTTACATACAAAACAAGAAATGAGCTTGTGGTGACCACTGGACCATGTATCAGATTTAGCCTCCAAGAAGCCACATCTGCATGTGCCATTTTCATGCATGCAACACAGTCCTGCTCCTCGTGAAGTTTCTTATTACAAACTATACCTTACAATCAGCCATCCTATCCCTGAACTCAGGTCATCGACCATTCTGAAGCAAGAATCAAGATCTGGACTATGATTCACAGTTCTATGGGGGAGGCTATTCAGACAGCCAAGGAAAGGTCTGATGCATTCATATTGTCAGACAGAAAGAAACAGTGCCACATTTTAGAAGACTGTTAGCTCATGTTGTGAAGGTTAAATACCAGTTTTAAATGATGGACAGCTAATGAGCAGATATTTGTTCAAGGTGTTTCTAGGGGGAATCTCGTATAACTGTTGTTACCAAGGAGTCAATTACCTGCAAGAAAATACATTAACTATTAACTGAAACTCATGATTGATACCAAAATCATTGATCTGTCTACCGGACTAGACATATTACAACCAAGAGCAAGAAATTTACACTGTACTTGTGCAATGTTGGTTATATTTTAGAAAATGGTAACTCCACACCTGAGAACAGTGTGCATGAGCTCAGCTCGGTGTAGACAGCTAGCTATGAATGTATGGCAGGCTATTAATTTGGAGTAACAGAGTGATCAATAATGTGCTCATTACAGAGACCACTAGAGGTTTTTTGTTGTTTGGTTTTTTTTGGTCTAGGGTTTTAATTTTTGAAAGGCAGATTCTAAGACTGTAAAACTGAAGAAATCCTAACACAGTTATAAGCATTGTTTGAGGTCAAAACACCCAAAATTAGTCTGATTTATACAACAGAATGCATTGTGAGGTGAGAGGACAGATGCAGGCAGTAAGATTTCTTCCAGAAGAGAACTCGGACTTGGTAGATACAGGCAGAATGCATTATAGAGACTGGACTACAATAAACAAATTCAGGCTAGAAGTAAGGCAGAGTTTTAACCATAGGTAATTAACCACTGAAACTAATTACCCATGGTGTATAGCAGACTGCTTGCAACCTGATGCCTTAAAATAAAAAACAACGCCTCACCTTAAAAGGTCCATATAACACAAAAATCATAACACCTCCCAAAAAAGAAACGATAGTTAAAACAATCATCTGGTCTAAAATAAAAATAGGAGACTGTCTTCAGGCAGTGAATTTATTTTCTTTGCAGTGATCTTTGTTTTCCAAAGCTTTAACTCAGGAATTCACTCATTTGTTCCATTAATGCTTTATACAGGCTAGTAGGATAAAGCAAAAAGTAAAAAAGTTACAGATGGAATAGGGATCTGTTGTGGATCCTCTGCAGTAGCACATTCGCCCTAGCAAGAAAATCAGGAAAAGCTGATTGCTTTCGCACACAGTCCCCTGAAGTTTCCAAATCAAGCAGCAAGGCAATCCATTACACAGAATAGAGTGAAAACAAGTTGGTACTTCAAAAGAAAGATGCCTCTAGACACAAGCCCTTAATGATCCCCGTTAACTCCACTTTAGAATTCATTATTTTCTAGCACAAAGATTATTATAATTTCTCAGTATCAAACAGGAAGCATGTCATCTCAGACTCCTCAGGAAAGAAGCAACACCAGATCTGGGAAAGGAAAACAGTGCCTCCAGTCTGTAATTTTAAGCTCTGACAGAGGGAGGAAAAAGGCATATGTTCTAGCAATGCCATGGTTAATGGGGCAAGGCAGAATCCTGGAACAGAGCCAGTCAGACTGAGGGACATCTGTTTTCTAAGGAGGTAGGAATTATGGCATTAAAATTACAATAGCACATGACAACAATTAATCTCATGAGAAAATAGGATTAACAAGCTCCTTCTACACCGTTTCTCACTCTTCTGAATCTGCACCTAATGGAATAAATTATTTCCTAAAATAGCACCTAAGAGCCTAGACGAGATCACTTCAGGGAATTCTGTTCCGCTCCCTTTGCCCAAGCTGAATGCAGCAGAGGACCAGAAGCAGCATTACCTTCCTCAGGCTGAGGGCCTGCCACCATTTCCAGTGGTGCGTGCGCACCTTGTGCACCAGTGTGGGACACTGATGACACAGCCCATTTCTCTTGCACCTAGCACATCAATGCTGCCAGCTGCTCTGCTCTGCACTGGAGCAGTGAGATGATGCACATTTGCTGGCTGTAAAGAGAAGAGGCTTTCCGCTTCCTGAAGCCACCCTGGGAAGTATTGCAGAAACCAATGGCCAGACCTTTCCAGACATATCCATGGACTCACACACAGTAACAGCTCAGTTCCAGAAAGGGGCCAGCACTGGAACACCCAAAGTCACTCACCGCCAGCTGCTGAAGTGCAACACTCAGGTAAACAGGAATTGAGAGCAGCTGGTCAGACACTCCCTCCTTAAGCCCATGCCAATACTAGGGATTCATTAAAAGCAAAGGAAGAGAGATGGGGAACTACATTCATAGGACAGGAGAAGAAAACAGACCAAGAAATCTGTCAGAAAATTATACACAGCTGTTGAAACTGTCACATGTTAAAGATTATTTTCTTACTTAATCATCCTTCCCCTTTGCTCATCTTGTTTGCTTTAACAAGGTCCAGTTGACAAGGATTGGAAAAGCCTACTCTAAGCCACTAAAACCAATGACACTAGAGGAGAAAAGTGTACAGAGCCACAGTGAAATAATAATACACGAGTAATACATTAACAAGGCTTTTGTTACCATTCTCTAGCTATGACTGATGCTAGAATCCTAGCAACATTTGCAAAAAAAGTCAGCCAAAGTTTGTATTAGCTTGTAATAAGTATCTCTGGCTTCAACATCTCTGCTGAACATGGAACAACATGAAGACTCCAAAAGAAGTGTGTATGAGAACTTGTCTTATTTAGGGGGTCACTCTGTCATTGCAGCTGCTGTGCTTACAATGCATACACAGCCACCAAGAGAATGCTGGCTTTGTCAAGTTAAAGAAACAAAACTACAATACTAAAAAGGAAACAAAAAACCAAAACATAACCACAAACAAACAACAACCCTCCCACCCCAAGTTATTGTGTGCAACTACTGCGATGGACAACATGAAATAGTTACAGAGCACTGTTTAAAGAACTGTTGTGCATCATACAGATACTCTATAAACTGTTATCCAGTGACTTAAATCTGCTAATTTTATAAGATGAAGAAAACAGTGTCTTCAACAGCCTTTGTTGTTCTTCTGCTGGCATTGACTGGAAGCACGTGCCCCTTTTTTTGTTCTTAACTGTCTCCCTCAGAGCTACTGAACACTTATTTAAAGAAAAAAGATAAACAGCTTATCAAAAAAGCAGAGACAAGAGAGTAAGCCCAGACAGTCAATGAAAGAAAAGAAAATGCTAATCTAGGCAAAAAATAGAATTAAAATGGGTTACACACTAGAAGATGACAGGTGTCTGCTGAGGAAAAAACAAAAAAATCTTACATAAGGGCTAAAAAGAGTGCCTACAACCCTTGAAATGCCCGAGTTGTCAGAACAATGGAACTGGGTGTTCACAAGAGTCATAAAAGACACTGTTCTGCATACTCAAATGCTGAATTCTAACAGCCATTTCAGCTTTCCAGCAAGAGGCCCTAGATTCCAGAACCTGGGCCAGTAGTACACTGACCTCAGCAAGTTTTACGGAAGCCAGTCAGATTCCAGAGGGTGCTGAAGTGTGGAGTGGAGGTAGGAGGGTTTACTTTGTGGTGATGTCACTCATGAACAACAGCTGAGGATGAGAACTGAAAAATCTTATGTTTATTTTCAAGTAGTACAAGAAGTCATATAAGCACCGTACCATAAATAGGGTCCACAGTTATAGACAGGCAGTAACACTGAGTATTCATTAAAATAGGGAATCCAGTATTTTGCTGAAGTTCTTACGTGATGGACTTTGTTTCAAAGGTGATGTGGTTTTTTTCCATTGCTTAGAAGTACAGCTTCATGAACTCATTTTTATGGGGGTAAAAATGATCTAGAATAGCACTGCATGCTGTTGCTGCTTATGAAGATAACACAAAGTGTTGTGTCTATCAATTCAGGTTTAGCTTAGATAATCAAAATGATTAAGAGGTTTAAACAGTGGCATTATCATAAGAGTCTTAAAAGTCCAGAACACTTCAATTTAGAAAGGAGCTTATTACAAAAAAAATTTAAAAAAGCTAATAGATCAGGTCATTACTTTCCAAAATCTAAAATGGTAGAAGCTATGGAACACTCAGTAAAGCTAAATCAACTCATAACAGAAGAAGCAACAGTCAGTGAATTTCAGTAACTTGCTGCTACACGAGACAGCGTTCGTAGATTCAAGAGGGACTGACAACTTCAGTAAAAGGAGTTGCTTGTGGTGTGCCCGTTAACATCCCTAATCCAAGCATTATGCATAGTGAGGGACCTGTGAGGGGGAAAAACGGCAATCAAAAGCAGTTAGGCTCACACGTTTCCTTGAATTGCGTCTCTGAGTACTGCTACTTCTGGAGACAGAAAATTGGGCTAGACAGACCACTGAGCTGATTCAGCAAGGCATTTCCTTTGATCCTATTTGCTTGTAAAAAGCCAAACAGAATTTTCACCTTATATTCAGTAGAGGAGCTTAAAAGAACCAGAGCATCTGTGAAAAATTGTTTCCTTCATAGGAAGGATGCTTCACATGAGTAGATCCTATATGATTTTACTGAAGCTGCTTCAGTTTCAAATGTATAACAAATATGCACAGAAATGTCAGTTGCAGAGGGTCAGTTTAATGCTTACACGAATTTCAGAGTGAGAGAAGCACCATTTGCCCTTTCAGTCAGTAATCAACATTCAGACAGAACAGCATGAAAGCAAGAAACTGATGTTAAATTAACTGCTTAGCTGAAGTGCAAAATAGCTTACTTAAGCTCTGATTTTGTATCTTCACCAAGTAGCCTTTTGGGTATCGCAGTGAGAACAATGTGTACCTCAGGAACAAAGGAACATTTTGAAATACACAGAAGGAAAATAAAGATTAATCCTCATAGCTTCCTAGCCTGGCTTACCAGAGAAGGTTCACTATGCAGGCTTCAAATGCATAAAATGCAGCCCAGTATTATCATCAAAGAGAACTCTGAAGATGTATAGTTTCCAGAGGAACTCTTAGCACTAAAAACATCTGTTAAAGATGGTAAAAGCAGCATTTAGAAATAAAGTTTTATATATGATCTTACAAGTTTTTGCTTTTGTGCTAGATCTTGTTTTAAAGCTTAGTTCTGCAGGTCAAACAGAGCCAGAAATATTCAGTAAATATGTCTATTCTGTATTTGGAAGAAGTGAAGAATATACTTTGGAGACAATGAAATTATTTCTGTTTTAACAGTAATGGTGGTGGGAAATTGCAGGAATCAGACTAAGTCTATGCAAACAGATAATATCTGTACGAGGTCTAGCAGATCAACTAAGAAGCTCTCAGTTCCCAGTCTGAGCTCCAGCACTCTGGCATTTAAGTCCTAGAAGACTGGAAAGCCCATCAGCAGTAACAATTCAAATAGAACGCACAATGAATGCCAATCACCATGGCATTACAGAAAATATGACCTTACATCTTAATAAAAACAAATAAGCTTGTCAAAATCTCAAAGGTTGTATTGATATAGTGTAATTATTATTTCATAAGGTATGTCATATAAGCCTACACCAGGACTCATGCCGTTCGCCATATTCATAAACAACCTGGAAAGGAGTAAAGCAGACCAGTGGCAAAGTTTATGGATAATACCAAGTTATGAGCATGGCTGAGGATGAACTACTGAGTGAGACTTCACAGTGTTGATTTTCATTTGTCATTTTATTTATCAATACAAATCACACATGAAGTGACATTAACATTGCTAACTACTACCACTGGGGACAGATCTTGAGGTTATGTTAGTCTTAGTTCTATTCAGGAGTCAGCTCACTGCTCAGCAGCAGTCAGAAAGTGAATAGATATGTTAGAAATCAGGAACAGAAGAAAAAGATCTTGTGATACTGTGTAAATGCATAGCTCTACCCCACTTTGAACACTACACAATTTTGATCCCAGCATCTCAAAGCTAAAATCACTAAAACAAGAAAGATGAAAGGTATGGAATGTCTTCCCTATAAAGAACCATTAGGTAAGCCAGGCCTCTTCAATCTGGAGAAATAATGAGAAGGCAAATATGCCAAACCTGTAACACAGCCAGATGGACAATGTAGGAAGGTAGATCAAAATGAGACCAGATAGGAATGAGAAGCCAAGGAAATAAGCAGAGGGTGCAGGTTTCTTCCTCCAACATGCCACTGAACACACAGAGAACATACCTCTCCATGAGCTGGAAAGAGATATGAGCTAGGATAGTACAAGGAGGAAGTATTTTATGTGCTTGTGTTACACTCTTGCCCACGCATCCATTTTTTGTCCCTGTGCTGGGTATACCTTTTGCTTGAACCAGTACAACTACCTACTCTAACATAAGAGCATTCTTACAGAACACAGAATTAACCGATTAAAGAATGTCTAACTGGTAGATCCTGGTGGTGCTTACAAGTCCCACAGAGATACTCTTTACCAGTTATCTGGGAGAAAAAAAAAAAATCTAAAGCTGTTCCTGGTAGAAGTCAGCTGAAAAGAGCAATGCTTGGGATTGCTGCAGCCACATGTATCAACAAGAAATATGGGGTGCACTTACAGCATGAGAAACTGTATCTTGGGAGACTGCAATTCAGGGGACCTTTGAGGTCATGTTCGTTGTGGTTACTATGAGAGCAAATACAGCTCTCAAGCACATAAGGAAGAAGCACAAAAGCTGACAAGTGCTTGCTTTTATATTTCTCTGGTCACAAGTATGTTTGCAGACAAATGGTGCAGGAAAGTTAATTGCTCAATGACTAGAAATCATATCTAAAGTTCCAAAGAATCATCACTGCATCTGTGAAAAAAAATAATGTTAACTGTTGACTTTTTTACTACCTAAACATGCAAATTCAGGACATGGTGGTCCTTTTACTAACAGACAAGAGCTGAACAAAATCCATCACTGGATGATCTATGTTACAGAAGTCTCTCTAGCAAGAGGCCATAGCTGTGGAGAGCACACACTTCTACTGTAATATAATTTTCACAAGCAATTGGTCTTTTGCCTCTTGTCTAGAACAGCTTTTGCTTGAACACAAACTTGTCATCTGTACTGTCTGAGGGCTATAATTTGAATAAACAAGGCAGCTTTTTTCTTTTTTACTGTCATGCACTTGAGACTGATCGCTGAAAACTAAGCAGTGTAGTGGAAAAAAGTATATGGAACAAGCTGACACTCAAAGCCATTCCAAGTTCCACGAAGAAGATGAGTCACTTGTTCAAGTAAAAACATTAACCTATGAGATACTGGTAGCTGTAAAAGGAGGATCAAATGCAGATTTTGAGACTAAGATGTGCATAGTGGATACATGCATTTGCCTTTGCTTCTTATCAGGTCTGTAACTTAAGACAACCTATTTGTGCCACTAGTGAAACAATTACATCTTGAAAACCTCCAATGATGGGAACTTTACCATGTCTCTGGGGAGGTTGTTCCTGTGACTGATTGTTCTCACAGGAAAAAAAAAATTTCTCTCTTACCTTGAGTTGAAATCTCTCCAATGCAACTTGCACCCATTGCCCCTTGTGAAGGGAAAGCCTCCATCCCCTTTGTAGCTGCCCATAAATTGTAGAGTGACAGTGATGAGAGATTCTTCTTCTCCTAGCTTGAGTTAACAGCATTCTAGGAGCACTCATCCAAAAAGACATCCAAAAGCAGGAACTGTAATACAACTTCGCTACATCCTCAATGGGCTATGGCAGATATATCTGTATCCTCAAATAGCATTAAATGTAAAACAAAGGCATCAGTAGGATATGAAGTATGTGTATTAGTGCAAATATGAAAGGCTTTAGAGCCTGAAGGCCATCTGGCTGCAAGGCAGCTAGTTATTAGACTGTTACACAAACCCTGCTGGCTTTCAGCATAAAACATTAAGTTTGCAAAGAAACATGCAAGCTCATACTTGAAAGTGTTTAACATTTTTGATAATCCTTTTACAGAGGCAAGAAAAATATCTCAATGTTTCATTATTTCAAGTATTTGTTCCATCAAATTCAACCTGAATGTTCTTCTTAATTGCTTGATTTTCAATTATGTCTGTAAGTTATTTATAAAAAGTTTTCTGAAGACTAACACAAAGTACAATTTGAGAGAAAAGATCACTGGAGTGGCTGCTGAGCTATTTAAAATCCCCTAGTCAGACTGAAAGCAGCTGCTAATATTTGTGTAGAGAACTGTTTTCAGGAAAAGAGCTGCTTTCTCCGAACATCAAAACCAACAGATATCAGAAAGCATACTTCCCTCGTTCTGAGAAGTAATTTTTTTGAGCATTTCACCTTGCACCGTATCATTGTTTATTGGAAAGAGACAGTCCCTCTCAGCTGTAAAGACCTATTCACATTTAGCGCAAGGAGACACTGTACATGACAACTATGCAAAAGTGCACATGGGGCTACCCTCACCATGTAAGAGTGCACAAGCTTTCAGTATTTCACCTTGAATTGGTCTGACACTTCTGTCCCGTTTTCTCATCACATCACCCTCTCCCTCCTTCAGACCATTTACTAGCTTCCAGATTCTCCATAACACATACAAATCTTGTCATGCAAGGTCTTCCATAATTGTTCCTGCCTTCTTTCTGTTCTGCTGCTGCCATCCAGGATACCCCTTTTCCTTTTGGGCAGGTCATAGTCACGTCCATGCTCAGCTTCTTGCTGTCCCTACCATCCAAACCCTGTAAACTATGATGTGGGATTACCCCTACAGCAAGTCATGTTGTTTGCAATACTCTGAGAAGAGCCAGCAAGTTAGCATAGAAGCAAAAAAAAAAAAAAAGCTCAAACCCCACCAAAACAATCCCCAAAAATCCAACAACAAATCAACTTTCATAACGTGCATCAGGTACCACTTGTATGACACCCATCACTGCCCTCAGCTTTTCTCCTCTTGTTTGTACCACATTTGAGATTCATTTGTTCCTCATCATCTCTAAACAGATTAAAAACCTGTCAGAGGGATAACTGTGCCCTCTCTGTTCCCACAGAATATGGCAGTTACATTTTGATTTCAAGCACTAAGCATTAACGTAATACAAATACAGTTAGGAAATAACTACTGTAATCGAGTGAGAAATTGCAGATAGGAAAGTCTTGGAATATTCTGTTAGGCAGAGTGCTTTACTTAGTGGTATGTATTACCAGCCTTCATCTTTTGTTTCTTGCCAGTGGTGTCAAACTTTTACTGGTTGTTACAAGTCTGTCGTGTGAGAAGCTGTTTGCGTTAAACAGAAGGTTGAAGAACTACTCTGGCTTTACAGCACTGGTGTGCTCCAGCTGCCTGTTCCCTAATCACAGAGCACAAACATCAACTATTAAAGGAATGATATTCTGAGATCAACGCACATACTTCTGAAGAGTTTTATTGTCCAGGGACACTGCTGAGCATACCAGTGTGGAGGTATATGCCCTTCACACAAGCAAGGCTGAGATCTTTCCAGTAGTATGGAATCATGAAAACACTAACTGGAAGGGATTTCAGGAGATCTCTAGTACAGCCTTCTGCTCGGAGAAGCTAATATCAGGCTATGAATATTAAGAGCAAAATCAGTTGCAGCCACTTTTCTCTACACCCACAGCAGGAACAAGAGGAAGTGTGCAGTGTAGAGCTGAACAGCTCCTACTGTTAAAAAGTTTCTAGTGTTATGTATGTCCATCTGGAGTAGAATGGCAATGAACTCACATCTTCATAGGGCTGTTACAGGATATGCAGCAATGAATTTGCAGCAAGTTGCAACAGAAGTTAAAAAATAAATCAGAAACATTCTTAGCCATGAAAATAATCAGTATAGAATAGTTGCTCAAGCAAGAGCAGCATAGCTAAAAAAGCATTTGTTCAAGACTGCAGCTATCTTCCAAAGGATATTATCTGATGGTACATATGGAATGCAGTCAAGACTGTTCTCAGTTTACATTTCGAGCTGCTTATAGAGTATATTATCAGTTGTGACCTGAAATTTCTCTTACAGCAGTCTTTCCCACACCCTTTGCCCGAACCACACCATAACCCTAGCTTATGGCTAATCACCACTGGGAGAAACCTGTCTACCCTCAAGATCCACCACCGTAAAGTAAATCTGGGATTAGAGCACAATTCCTCAGTTTATGCCTTTCAGCATTTATCTCTAAACTACACTATCTCCTGTGGCAATCTTCAGCTGTATGCACTGTCATCATTTTCTACAGCTCTAGACAACTGCTTAATACATTTTAAATTGTGGCCATTATTCCAATGCTTACTCCTTTTGCCTCAGTATTCTTGACTCCATGGATAAACCCCTTCTGAGGTATCCTTGCAGCATTTCAAGATCTGTGCTTACTTTATCATTCAACAGAAAATGCAAGTATCTAGTTTGAGGCAAACCTGCTCTCTAGACCTTCATAATCCCAAGGTCACCCTTTGCTCCTCAGGAACCAAGCAAGGGAAGTGAGGGGGATACAGGTTGATAATATTAATCCAGATGTTTCAACACTGAGTTATGAGAATTCTTGAGCAAAAGTTATATGCATATTGTTAGTGCCTAGTCTATTTGTACCATAGACTCTGTTATAGTTGCTTCAAATTTAGACAGATCTTCTGCTGAGTGTTTCAACTGATACGTTTAATACATGGTATTTTAATCCCATAGGTGTGTGTACACATACACACACTGCTTTGCATGGAGGGAGACTTCCTATCCCCACGTTAAACCAAAAAAAAAACAACAACAAAAAAAAAAAATCACAGGAAAGTCAAGAGACCTCTCAGCCAGTGGCACATTTCAGTAGAGTCCAGGTAGCTTCTTTCACAGCTATCCATTACGAGAACCAGCTTCTCCAACTGGAAAATACATTCAGAAGCTTTGACAGGAGTGCAAAACATATAGTGAGCTATCAGACAGTCTTATATAAAAAAAAACATTTTTCAACAGTGTCATCTGTGCTTACTATAGTAATTTTAATATACTGTACATAAAATTATTATAAACAGCCTAACCAGAGTTCAAGCTTTTCACAAGCTAAGCAAGCATACTTTTTAACTGTTCATGTCATTTTTATAATGTCTTATTCATCGTTCTTCTCAGGAAAGGGAGACAGGTTTTCAAAAAAGGCATTCAAAAAGTCATTTGATTAGTCTTACGCACTACTTTCAACACGTTTTGTGTGTACGAAAGCACATTCTAAAACCCAAAAGGAAGAAACTGAAAATAAGTAGCTTATGAAGTAAAACTATTTTGTGCCACCTGAATAAGGTATAGAAGACAGACAGACAAATTCTAACTTACTAGCTTAACAGGCTTTTAAACAGCATGCATTTCTATTCACTCTATTCTCAGTAGTAAGTTGTATAATTTTAATTCCTTGCATTCAACAGATCCTTAAGATAGTTGTTCTTCTTTAGTATTCATATCTGCACAATCCTGAGCAAACAATTCAGTAATTGAACTTGACATTCTAATTCACAACATCAGCTTTAGTCTGTATCTTTTTCAAACCCAAAAAACCCCCTGAAAAGTTAATGCTGATAAACCAAAAAGCTGACCTTTGACTTCTGAAGAAAAGTGAGCCAGATGACAGGTTACAAAGAGTCGCAGTTGCTGATTCACGTCACAGGACAGAATGTCAATGTTCCAGGAACGAATGCCTGCCCAGAAACAACAACAACAACAACAAAAAAAAAAAAAAAAAAAAAAAAAAAAAAAAAAAAAAAAAAAAAAAAAAAAAAA
>Ga0065711_1035047_pt1 | contig 22885 bp, 13 predicted proteins | sample Hoacrofraction12_FD_59098 | JGI IMG/M metagenome (GOLD analysis project Ga0065711, IMG submission 59098) | Hoatzin crop microbial communities from Cojedes, Venezuela - Epithelial fraction 12 v2 (version 2) | ecosystem: Host-associated > Birds > Digestive system > Esophagus > Crop | place... | reverse complement strand
GGGTTGCCCAGAGAGGTAGTGGAGGCCCCATCCCTGGAAACATTCAAGACCAGGTTGGACAGGGCTCTGAGCAACCTGATCTAGTTAGCGGTGTCCCTGCTCGCTGCGGGGGGGTTGGACTAGATGACCTGTAGGGGTCCCTTCCGACCCAAAACTTTCTATGATTCTATGATTCTATGACAGGGCCTCTGAGCCAAACTGCCCCTCCGCACTTCTCTCCCCACTCACCCTGCCAGGCACCCCAGCAAGCAACGTGGCAGCCACAAGCTGCGGGTGTGGGGATAGCCCTGCAATCTGGGAAGCAGTCTGGCTGGAAAAGCACCAGGGGCACCATTAACGCTAGTGGAGAGGGAGGACAGTGTGCCTCAGCACTTCCAGCATATCAGATTTTCCCCTCCTCCTACCACGTTGCAGCTGGTCCTGCAAACCCACAGATTTCTATTGTCCAGAAGAAATCCTGCCCAGTAGCTGAGCCTGAAGCAGTTTGAGGGGAAGCAGAGACCCAATGTGTCCCTTCAGCCTCCAGGTAGCCATAGGCCAAAACTGGACAGTCAGCCAAAGAGAGCAAAAATCTCAATCTTCATCCAAAACCGAGTCGAGCTGTCCAGGCACATCCCTAGCTTCCAGCAACAGCCTTTATGAATTCATCTAGATGATTCCTTAGCCAAGCATACCCAACTGCCCAGACACACTCTTCAGGAGGCTGTCTCGAGCCTCCTGAGCACATGACTTCAAAAGCAATTCAATCTCAAAGCGCGATGTGTTCAGCTCTCTGCACCATTCTGGACATGTGTATAACAAGATGGATACTTCTGAGGAGTTCAGCTGCTCCAGCTTCCAGTTATGCGTGCAGAGGACCCTGACTCCTCATCAGCTACTTTTTACATGCATTTGCAGCTATTACAAGATCCCACTGGGCTGGGAGACAGACAGAATGGTTTCTCCAGATCCCAAAGCAGTAAAAATCATCAAAGCATTGCTGTGGAGTTGCCTTCTTGGTTCTTACTTGTCTGCAAACTCTAACACCTGACAATTTTTGTGCCCTGTGTATTGAGTAGAGGGGTATTAAAGGGTGATTACTAGGCAAATACAGTAGTCATGGGGTTTTTCCTTCCTCTGAGGTTGCAAACTGCTTTGTGTTTCCCCGATTACTGCACTGTCCCAAAAGGAACAGCTGAGAGTAGAAGTCTTATCACGGAACAACGGTACTAGTGCAAGTTTTGTTTCCTGCTGTATTCTCATTTCAGTTCTCCAAGTCCTGATCAGAGCCAGAATACAGCTGTAGTCGCAGAGAGGATCTCAGATGTGTTTGAGAGCCCCATTCAGCTCAGAATATGGGTGCAGTGCAGAGCCCAGGGAAGTCTTCTCCACAGCCATGATCCTTAAACACTGCTGTGCTGATCTCAGGAGTGTTAAAAAAAAAAATTGTCCATTTTGGGGGGGGTTTCATCAGAAAATGATTACTTGTGTGCAAGAGTCTTGCTTTCACATGTGTTCGTTTGGTGTGGGATGCATTCGCTATGACCTCTGTCGACTCTGGATGCAGCGTTTCCCCTCTGTGGCTCCTCTGCGAGCAGCGCTGCCAGGCTGCACCCGACCGCTCTCCTGTCCCATGCTGGCATGCGAGGAGCTCCTGTTTCCCCACTTGTCCAACGCTGATGTTTCTGCCTTGTGATTTCTGGTGCTCAATTCACTTTCTGATGAGTGGATTTATGCAGGGAGTGGGGGGACAGGTCTCCTGCTCCATATGCACCACCCAAATGTTTTGAGGCATGTGACACACAGCTACACAGACCCTCTTCCCCTAGCCCGGCATCTCCCCAACTCACAACACAGATGTGTCCAGCCCTGGATAGTCTCTAAATGCTGCTGATCCTGCCAACATCCTGCTAGCAAATGCTTTTGCTAGAACAGTTGGGAAAAGCCAGCCTGACAGGACGCAGACAAAGCCAAAGAGAAATCGCTTGTGTTTTCGGGCAGCGGAGGAGGACCGGTCCTCTCTCAAGGCCAGTTTTTGCGCTGCAAGTTCTTGATGTTAGGCAGTAGTAGCTGCTGAGCACAATGGAGGGAGGGTGCTGCACCGGCCACTGGATGCCCTCTTCCGCTTATATGGAATTTTTCACCAAATCATCAGTATTTCCCTTCAATTTTTTGTTGCTATTATTTCTCCAAGTATCGCAAATAAAAATAGTAATAATGATAAAAACCTGTTCCCCGGTCCTCAGTTTTCTTCTCTGGGACACTCAGACTTTGATCAATGAAAACCGCTGCAGTGATAATGTACTGACAAAATCGGCAACGTAACAGGATATTGTGACTGTAATTCAGAAACTCATACATTGGAAGGAGACGAGCCTTCCTCTCTTTTCAGTCCTGTGGAGCAGGAGTAGCTTCAAGAAGAGCAGGTCCCCTGCAGATGACCACTTTGCAATACTGCAGCTGCCCCTCGGTGTAACCCTGTGAAGGCAGTGGCCTTTCCATGCCTGCCATGGCTCAGCTGTGTTTTTCCAGGGGGACATTCTCCCCCAGGAACCCACTAGTACAGGCAAGCCTTCAGGGGCCCATGCAGGTCTTTCTCCATCTCATCTATTCAGCTCCTGTTCCTGTCCTGCTGGGACCTCCTGGGGTGCTGATCCCGTGACACGCCTGTCAAGGGAGGGGATGCTATTCAATCCCTTCCTAAAACGGGGACCTGCAACGGAGGGGTAATGGGTGGCTTGAACAAGGTGACCCAGGAAATGTGTAGCAGGGCAAGGAACAGAGCAGCAATCTGACCTGCAAGCCATCCTGCCTCTGAGATGTGGGGTACACCACAGCGAATTACTGCATCATACAGGTTCAAAAAAGGACATCATCTTAACCCACAGTTCAGCTGAAAACAAAATCGAGATATCTCTAAGGTTCAACGAGCGTGGGTAACTCTTTCATTTCCCTGCCCTCCTGCATTATTTGCTCATTTGTTTTATTCTTTTTATGTTTTGGTACCTCAGGAACAGTGGGATCCAGCCGGGTTAGGAAGCAGCATTGCCAGAATATCCTGAGAAAAGAAGATTGTGAGTTATTTCTGGCCCAAGCAGGAGCAGGAAGTATCTGACATCTCCAAGTGCCCAGAAAGCTTCTTCTCATGAGAACTGAGCTTCACATTGCATGCTCAGGAGGGCCAGAGTTCCGAGATTTGGAGAAACCCTCGATGGCCAAACACAATGGAGACTACCATGTGCTAGCACTCAGGTCATCCCTGTCTGGGATCACCCTGGAGAAGGTCTCACCTAACCACAACTCCTGAGCTAGCATGGCTCCTGGACACCGACGCCGCTTTGCAGTGGCTCTTGGGTGCCTACTCCTTCTAGGAGCCTCCCCCTCTTCTCCCACTCACCCATTCAGGCACTGCTCTTGGGACTATTTTTTACCCCCTTGATAAAGCACATACAGATGGTGTGTTGTCTGCCATAATCAAGGGGCTCAGGTGGGTAATGGAGAATGGCAGAACTTGGCATGTACTTGTTTGCCTTAGTGCAATTTTCCCATAATTGCACTTCCTAGCTTTGCAGCATCTGCGAAAGATCAGCTTGTGACACAGCAAAATCAGCCTCGCGCTTTTCTGGAGTTTGCATCAGGTTAGGAATCAGGCATCCTTCTTTTGGCTTAAATCATTTTGGATGGGTGGGGAGAACCACCCCATCATTGTGCATAGTCAATACCGGCTGGACTTTAAAGTCCAGAAGGAAAAGCACAGCCTGTCAAACATATTTAGCTCAGCCCTCTGGTGTTGCTTTTTTGATTTTGCTTTTAGAAAGGTATTGATGAATCTGGCATAAGTTCTTTTAATTTGCCCAGATCTTGAGGTGAATTCACTGAAGGTTGAACAAGGAGGGATCTTGGAACAGAGCGAAGCCAAAACCTGGGACTCAAAATAGCTCAGAGATGCAAAGAACAGGCAGAGATTGTGCAGATGGACAGCTTTACTGTGACAGGTGACTCTTTCTTACCTCTCCTTATCACCTCCATTTCTTTCCTTTAAACATACATAGATGCCAAGAATGCAACAGGGAAATAGTAAGGAAATAGATATAACTTTTGGACTGAAATGACTGACCTCCCTCGTTACCTGGGCAAGGACAGAACTAGACCGTGGTGCATCGAGGCACTACGGATGACAAAGAGCAGTCCCTGCCTCAAGGAGCCTGCAGTCACTGTGATTGGAAACAGAAAACAAACCTTGGAGGTTTCTGGGGAAATACCTTCTGCTCAGACAATCTAGGAGACAGCTTGGGATTATGCTCTGTTATTTATCAAGGGTTGCAGGTTTTTGTACTGGAACAAGCATCTATTCTTGTATCTTCCCCAGTATATTTCAGATTTCTTCAAGCTGCAGCATTAAATTGAGTTGCTGGAACAACTACTACATTGAAATTAAACTTGGCTCTAAACAAATGGGAGAGCAAGGTTTACTTTTCTGGAAAATCTCTAACTTTAGTGATCTTCTTACACATGTTTGCAGCAAGCCACTATTCAGCCAGGTAGCATTGTATTTTTTCAAAATTTCTGCAGCATTTTGTACCTTACAGACCTCTCATTTTGGGTCCTGAGTGCTCTCAGGGCTAGTGTAGGTTTCCTCTTGACTTGAGATAACTAAACCCCCTGTTTTGTCAGTGGGGCTTTCCAGGTCAGACAAGTAACCCATTCCCCTCCTCTACTTTAATGCATAGATTTTTGTTCATTTGTAATAAAATTTTAAAGAATATCATCAGCTTAGTTTAGGCTCAGAATAAAGCTTTATCATAAAAGGGAGAATAGAAGCACTAAAGAAATCTCTTTTTTTCACTTTTTGTTTTGTTGATGTTGCTTTTGCTTTCAACATAGATGAAACCAAGGCTGGATGCAAACAACTTTAGTACTGTTGGAGACCCACACAAAACAATATCTGCCTATGGCACGAGAACTGCATTAAACTTCCAGGAGAGGAGTTCAGTTTCACAACCCAGCCAGAGCCAAAGGAATAAAATAAGCTTACAGAAAAATACTGAAAAAATGGAGGTTTTTTGTGTTTGTTGTTTTTTTAAATCAGCCTCAGCTCAGAACGAGTTTTGTTATTTCCAGTTTGGTCCTGCCTTGGTTTTTTTTCTTTCATGAGAGACTGTAAATACACACCTCAGGGCTGGCAGAGGATGCTCAGATTGGGGTTTTGGCCTCACACACATACATACACACCTACACTCAAAAAAAGCACAGGAGTGCAGCTTTCTGTGGCTTTTGCCAGTGAAGTAAAAGCTAACCAAAAACTAACTACTGTCTTCGCAACAGAGGGCTTTTCTGTATTCTGAATTACATCAAGTAATTGGCGCTAAATCTCTTTCCACTCGAGTTGTACTCCAGACCTGCAAAGTGATACCCAGACCACTGCTTCATCCAAATATTCTCCCCACCCTATGAGTAGCAGGAAACAATCTTCGCAGAGCTGCCTACGTTAATACTGAACATCTGGGTACGCCTAAGGAATAATGCTGCAATCCCATCTAAATCCTGCTCTTGCAGGAGAGTTGGGGAGGGACTTAACTCTTTGCCTACAGGGGATGAGACAATGTCCCTGGACCTGCTACAGTGCAAAACCCGGCACAGCGCTTTCAGCCTCGGCTGTGTGGGCAGGCAAGGTGTAGAGGCAAGCAGCGAAAGGTGAAAGTAGACAATGCAGAATTCTTCTCCTATGCCAGCCCAGCAGCCACACTGATTCAACAGCCAGACATAATCATCAGTGCTTTTTCGCCCTGTATATAGTGTTTATCAGCAATTTGCTGATCCCAGGAGGTAGGGACACTGCCCAAAGGAGCTTATGCACTCACAGCTGATGTACAGGACAGTGAAGTGAAGTGCTGCTGCAACAGGAGGAGCCAAAAGCATCAGCAGGAAACAAAAGAGGAAAATTAAGATAAACAACTGATCACTGGAGAGTTCAGAAATAAAAGGGCCGCTTGGCACCTCATATTGGCACAAACTTCAAAACGATACAATATCAGAAAACAACCAGAACAGCAAGAGACGAGGGGTTTTCACATCACAAGATCACTGTGGGAGCAGCACTGCAAGGGACAATATAGTCCTCCCCATGGAGCAGAAGAGAGTCTTAAAGGCACGGAGGTCCAGGCCTATGTGCTGAATCTCAGCCCAAAGAAAGTTAATGGGAATGCTCCTACTGATTTCCAAGAGGACACGATCTTACCTCTTAAATTTAGGAACACTGTGAAAAGAGCTTGTCTTGGGATGGGTCGATTTTGTGAAGAGACGCCAAACAACGAACGTGGAGGGAAACAAGCTGTGATGATGTGACAGCACTGTAGCCTGGAGAGTAGTGCAGAAGCAGATGCTGAGCTGGCCTCAACATCCTCTGTTGGGTTATTTCATCCTCTTTTCCTGTCCTTTGGGTCTTCCTCCCACAGAAAACCGAAGGCTTCCTTGCCCAAGGGGTCTGATAAAGCGGGTAGAAGAAGCACTAGCTTGCCACTGCCAGTAATTAGCAGGTTCCTCATCATCCAGGTAATTCTAAGTACCAGGAGTCAGAAACCTGGCTGTTGCATCCTGCCCACTGTGCCCTCACATGCCCCATATTGTAGATGAGTATGTTCTGCTGTCTGGTTGAAAGCTGCCAAACTAAAAACCAGGACCAGGTTTCAGATAAAAGCAGCAGTCAATCATTATTCCTAGAAGCAGATAAAAATTTTTAGAGGTTTCTTCCATTAAAAAAGGGTCCCTCTTTCACCTTGAGGGTTTTATTGGTTTGATGGGAGTTTTTTTCTTTTTGGTGAAAATGGTGTAGATTAAGGCCTTCCTTTGGTGTAAAGCTAAGGATTGCTTCTAGAAATAACAAAAAAAATACCTTTTCAGCTGTGTATTCTGCATCTTTTTGGCTCTGAAAACTACCTCACCCTTCTGCCTTTCTCTAAAGAGAAAGAAGAGATTTGAGGGAGGTGAAAAAAGAAGGGAAAGAGGAGATGGAATGGGAAATAAGAAAATGACAATGTGTGTATAAAAATTAAAAAGCCCACAAAACTTTTCAAACTTGCAGAACAAGCATGACCTCAAAATTGCCTCTCTTTCTCAAAGTGCTTTTTTTGATGACCAGTGATGCTCCTTGCCACCGTGCCTTCATTAGAGCTCAGTTGTCTTAGAGGGAGAAAGGAACCCCGTGAGCCCCTGCTCCTCTGCAACATCTAACCTTGCATGCATTGAACCATGTGTCACGATAGCAAAGCAACATCTGGGTGGCTTCCCTTCCATCCCTCATGCCTCGCTAACAGCAGCCCTCAGTATGTACACTGCATCCCAACCACTTCAGCGCAACCACTTGACACCATACTGGGGTGGGTCTTCCAGCAGAAGCTCCTGCCTTTCACAGCATGGTTACCAGAGAAGCCCCGTTAGCACTAGTGGCTTGGCAAGATGTCACAGATATGGCAATCACATTCTGCAGTCTTAGCGTGATGGAGGGGGGTTGCAGCGCTTTCTGCTGCTCCGGGTGGATTTTTGATTTGGGCATATCTATGAATGCATGTCTGCCGAACTTGGTTACCAGAAGAAGTGGGAAAGAAGGTGTTTGCATCTGGCCCTGGGTCTGGATGTCAGAGAAGTCTTTCAAATGGCCTGGCTGAAAATCCCAGATCAAAATAGCCTCTAATTTTGGAGAGAATACAGTCAAGATCTGCCTTACTTTAGATCATGACCATCTCTAGCTAAAACTGAATTCTTGCCCAACAGCCTTGCAGTCACATCACAATTAAAAACATTCTGTTTACTTTCAGATACAGCCTGTAGTGATTTTGTCCTCCCACAGTCACTTATGAGTTTGGAGGAGGTGAAGAGTATTATGTGGCTGCCATATCCTGCATGCTTTCCTACATAGATATTGTAAATTGCGTGTGCCGTGAGCCCTGTCACTGTGCGGTAACAAGGGGGAAATCCCTGCAACGTACACCTTAATGCATCATCTTCTGAAGCCCAGTTCCACAGGCAGATAATGTTCTGCTTTCCTTTCTGACTTGCAGTCAACAGCCCTTCTCCATATACAGGCATAATGTATTTTTTACAAGCGGGGAGGTAATCACTTCAAATCAGCCAGGAGACTCTCACCAAGCTGCTCCATCTGAGTGCCACCGCTTGCCCAGTACAAGGAGAAAGTGGACAGTCACTTTCATTTGATTGCCTCAAGCCCCCTCCACAGACTGACTTGCTCCATCAGGCAAAACCTTGCAGCAGCCAAGAGTCACCTGGAAACAATCTCTCATAAAACCAGCTCTGTAAAAGGTATAGCTACTCACTTTGATAGTTCCCAAATTGCTTTTCACTCTCTCTTTTATTTTTCACACGACCAGTAAATGGTAAATTGGTCCCCAGTAACCTACTGGAAGGAGCCAAGAGGTACTTAGGAATATTGTTCTATTCCAGAAGCTCAGCTATCTGCTACTGAGCATGAACAGGGGCCTGAAGAGTTACGACCCCACTGTAACTCGAAAAGATGAGTAAGAATGGTTTTTCACACACTCATTGAGAGCTGGTAGAGCTTCCAGCCTGCTCTGATCACTGCTGGGTACCCATGACTTCAGCCTCAGGAAGAACAAATCACCGAGGAACTACTTCTCCTGGAAACAGCCACTTCCAAAGCAAGATGACATTGATGGCACCAGGTAGCTGACCTCTCTGTTATGTCTCCTCTTTGGAGTGGGAGAAATTAGATTTCTTCTGCTCACGTGCAGTGTTTGTACTTCTTTCTTACCCAGGATTAGCGTCAAGCAAATCCAACGGTCTGCATGAGAGAAGCAAGCCCCTAGAGAGGGCTGTGATCCTGTAGGCAGGTGGGAACCCCAAGGAACCCAAGCTAACCAGGGCACCCAGAGCTCAGGATTTAGCTGCTTTCTGCAAAACATCAAAAAAAAAAGCAAAAGTCCTGTAGGCTCTGAAGGATAGAGCCCATCCTCCAGGCATGCATAGGCAGGTTGGGAGGAGATGTGTGAAAGGAGGTAACATCTACTGGGAGACGAGACCTGTCCGTCCTTGGAAGCAAGAGAGAAGATGTAGCTGAAATGAGAACAGAACAAAAAGCTGTGAAGCAAGCCAGAGACAGCAATGAAAACAGGAGTCTGGGTATGTGCATACGCAGACCTGACGGAGGCATGCATATTGCCCAAGTCCTCTGTCTTGGCCAGCAATACCCAGAAAGCTGGCTATCCTGGCCTTTTTCCATCCTTTCCCAGGCTGGGCTTTTGTGGTCTGTTTCCTTGGCCACTGGAAATTTACTATAAATACCAGGTACTGAGCAGCCGTTGTATACTAATATCTCCTAACCACCCTTTCTAGCTGCCCAAGGCTGCAAATGATGTGAAAATTGCGTATCCCAGTCCTGGGCCTTAGTAGCTATTCAGGGTTTTGGCCACATGACATTTGTTATTCTTGACTTATGCATACATTCTTCTTACTTATTTTTTGTAAACATTTGTGTATAATTATTCACTCCAGAGTTTCCAGTGATTTTCACTGGCTCGCAGATGTGGCAAAGCTTGTTCCCCGCATCCAGGAAAGAAGGGGCTTTTTTGACTCCTGCAAAATGGGATCCTGACAGATTTCAATCTGCTGCTTCCATGTCCATTCTTGTGATGCTTAGCTACCCATGGCAAGAGACAATTAGCTTTTTAAATATAAACCAGCAATGGTCCCAAGCCACAGATTTCACATCCAGATCCAAATTTGGGGCAGTTCGGATTTGGCCTGACGTTTTGGGTTTGGGCCCAGGCCTGGCTCTCCTTAGGAAGCAGCTTGACATTTCCAGTTCTGGGAAGCTCCCCTCCCCAGGCGCGCAGCCGCTCCCCGGTCCAGAGCCACCCCACGGGTCTGGCCCTTCGCTGCCGAAAGCTCTCCCGCTGTTCCTGTTTTTTCAAAAGCCCCCGCTTCTCATTACTGCAGCTAATTCGATTGCTGCAGTGATGGCCACACGCCTTCCATGCTGCTGTTATGACATTTTGTGTCCTGCGAGGGCTAAAACCCAGACGAATTGGGCTCTCCACATTGATGTGTTGCTCGCGTGGAAGAAAAAGCCATCAAATGGTAAGAGTTCTTGCGAATGCAGGTTAAATCTCTGCCCATCCACCTGCAGCTCAGACCCCACAATCACCCTTACACATGGTGATAATCTTATGTTCAGAGTACAGGACACAGAAGCAGGATCCCCGAGCTCAAAGCTCCCACCTGTCCTAAAAATTAAGTGTATGGCCTTAAGCATGTTACTCAATAGCCACACGTCTCCAAGGTGGGGAAAAACTACACCATCTACTAGGCATCATCCACCTCTCCAGGGCAGGCAATGTCTCCCACTGTGTTAATACGGTGCGACACTGATCTCCACTGCTACAACAAACTCTAAAGTTCAGTGTAATTAACATTCATTAGCTGCTGGAAATAATGACCCAAGCTGTGGTTCGCATTTTAATGAACTGAAGTGTGTTTCCCCAGAGAACATTGTGCATCTGACCCACCTTTCCCCTGGCTGGGGAAGCTGTCACTCAGCACCTGAAAGTTTTTTTGTGGAGTGCATTTTGGATGTGAATTTTCAATTACAATTTTATTCTATTCTGCTTTTTTTCCTCAAACAACTCAAAGTCTCTTCTTCAGTCATTTTATAATAGGTCATCAATAGAACTGGAACCTTCCACAAGAGGGCTGAATTTGGCTAATTTATGTTTGGTCCAAATATAACACAGAGACACACTATTCCTAAAGTTTAATCAGTTGTTTTACAGATAATTTTAGATGGAGACTCTATCACAGTCAGCTTACAGCTCATCTCCTTTTGTCAAGGGTGAGGTGCTATAAGGAGGTCACGTAAGCTGAATTCACCAAGCTCTGAATCAAGCCATCAAAGAAAAAGTTGTCTTAAACATTGAAGTTAAATGCTTCTCTTCATGACTATTACCCAAGAATCACTTTAAAAATATGATATGTATGTGTCTGTAATCTCACCATGAGGTGATTACTGCAACCTCTGAAGGGAGAAAACTGAAGCACAGAGAGATGAGGTGATGTGCTCAAAATGATGCAGGACATTTTCTAGCAAAGCTCAGAAAACAGTTGAGAACTCCTCAATCCTCTTGGTCTTTGTCCACGAGATCATACTTCCTTTGATATGTACAGCATTCATAGGCAGTGAAGTTGTATTAGGAGATCACAGAAGGTTTTCTGCAAGTATTTAGCATAATTTTAGCCCTGACATCAACTTTCAGAACATCATTTTAAGATAAAATGACTGGCAGCAAGGACACTGCAGCAATCTTGATGGAATGATGTTGGCTTTGTCACAGGCTCTGAATGGGCTCGTAATGTCTGAAAGCATTCATTAAACAAGGCTCACAGATAAAACGCACTTATGACACAGTTGTTTTTATAAAGAAAGGCTTTTATAGGTCAAATGCTGAGGACCCTCATGAGGTTACTAAACAATCCAAATGGAAGTGCGTAGAAGCCTGTTACTTGGGACATAGAGAACCAGTCTGGAAAAATGCCATGGAGACGAGACTCTAGGGATGGATCAGCCCTCCCTCAGGTCCTCGTTATGGAGCAAGCTGGTTTTTCCACCCGTGTTTTCTTCCATGAAATATAGCCCCTCTGGATCCAGTGCAAGGAGTGCCAAGGAGCAAGAGGACAGGGGAGGTGTCACCTGTACCCGATTGCAATCATTTCATCAGCTCCTCACAGCCCACTTGCAAACCAAGGTGACACAAATGAGTTAATTTCCATGGTATACTGAGGCTAATTGGAAACAGCTCTTGGGCCCTGTAAAGCATTAAACTAGACTGCAAGTGATAATTGCTCACCTGCTGCAGGACCCTATAAGAGGCAGTGCATTAACTAGCACATGGAGTTTTATCACTTCCCTGGGACAGCGGGGGCTGGATTCTTTCCAGCACCCATAGCACTGAAAGCAAGATGCTGGATTAGGCCTGTGGTTTATGGGCACTCCGTCAGGGAGAGCTGGCAATTATGGGGCCAGATTACAGCTTTCGTTACGCACTCTCTTGGGTCAGGGAAGCTTTTCTCTTTTCTCTAGCACCGCTGTGTATCAAGCTGGCATAAATAGTTTTCTTCCTTCTTGAAGGCCTGGAAGAGAGGTTTAGTACTGTGTTGTAGAGTAAAAGTACAAATATTTGAAAGTATAAGCAGCATAAGCACTTCTTAAGAGTCTTAGACCTCTCCATTGCAGGGGTTTGGGATGCAGCAGTGTTAGAAAGTCTCAGTCGGTTTATTATAAATTCCAGCAACTCTTCTGTTGTAGCTGCTCATAATTCACCTCTATTGCCTTTTCTTTTTCTCCAGTTTCTCTTATTTACTACAAAATCCAGACATTCCTCTGAAGATAAAAGCAGTGCTTTACCTGAGAATGGGAGATAAGTTTGTTTTTTGTTATTCTGGGGTCTTTTGGTAGATTGAAATGAGATTTCTCTAAGGAAAGCCTCTGTTTTTTGAAGTGCTGACCACTCTTCTTCTGTAGCCTGAGTGGGAACAAAACTGCTTGTTTTCAGAGCCTGAAATGGTAGCTTTTCTCTGGAGAGAAAAATTAGAAATATCCGAGAATTGCAGCAGGACTTCACTAGGGGCTGAAAATTACAAAAATAGAACAGAGTTATTGGAAATAGCCATCGGGGGATCCTGGCACCATCATTAATTACTTGTATTGTTCAGCAGCAGCTGCAAGTCACATAAGCAGCAATGGGGATTGGTATGCTGTATGACCCACATATCCCAAAGTTTGACAAGAGGCTGATCTTCTTATGGAAGCTAATATGAGACCCTCAAATGTTCTTTGTACTGCTTGAGATCCTGGGAGTTTGTCATGGATTGGGACCTGAAACTGAGTCTCCTTGCCATGTTCTTGGGTGACCATAAAATGTTAGCACTAGTTTTGGCTTTCACAGAACAGACAAATGGGTGACTTAGGAATGGGATACAGTTATCATGGCTTAAGAGTATCAGGTGAACTCTGATATCCAAGTATTTCCCGAAGAAAAGCCACCTTAATGCCCTCATGAATAGAAGCAGACAACGTAACTTTTCAGAATGTACAAGTTTCTACACCTTCAAATCAATGAAAATTATGCCAGAGAAAGAATTTAAGCATCTACGTGTAATTAACTCTGTCAAAACCATGAGGAAACCAGGCTTTTTCCATGAGGTTCTTACCATTTATATTTCTTATCCTGGTCTTGAAACAAAGACAGAACCAGGCTAGCTTCCAGCCTTTTACACTGGTGCCTTGACACTGCAGCTGAGCCAAGATCCAGCAGCTCAGAGGCCAGCAGAAATGTAGCTATGAGTATATTCCAGAGGCTTGAGACAGATTAGCTTGAGTGCAGGGAAAGGGGAAAAAATTCTGAGCTGTTCTGTCAAAGTGAAATGGAGCGTCCTTTTCTCTGGGATCTGTCATGTCCTGGCAGTCCCTCATTAATGGTATGTTCCCCATCAGGTGGTCACTGCAGGGATGTGGCACTTGGAAAAACCCAGATACCAGTTCCTAGCTGGCAGAAGCTGAGAAGGTGATCTTATCTGGGTAGACTGGTAGAAGTGGAAACAGTTTCCTTCTAATGAAGACGTTTAAGCAGTTCCTAATGAAAGTATTGCTGTAAGGAGAAAAAGGAGTGTCCTGTGATTATTCACAAGTAGGAAACATTTTATAGCCCGTGAACTTCTCAGGAATGACATGTTTTTCAGGTGGTCTGACTGTCAGATGCCTGATTTTGATGGATGATGCTAAGCATGGACATAATCACCAACTTGGTCTCAGAACCAGCCAGTAAGATACGTTAAGATTTTCCAAATGTTTCTCCAACAATAAAAGGAAATGTAAAGTTAATCAAATTGTCATGAGAGATCAGAGCCCAGCAAGGAGGGACTAAGACTGACATTTGAAGTAGGAGCACTAATAAAACAGACGGCTGCTTGCTGATCCTGCCCATGCTTGTGTTTAATTTAAACAAGTTAACGACGAACGGAGTTTGCAGAGGAGGGGCAGGGGTGCTGTCGAGATCAATGTATGTACCAGGCATTTAAAGAAAGCAGAAAAGTGGTAAATCTCTAACTGCATGCAAATATCGTGCCTCAGCAGAGAGGTTCTGCAAACATCTCTGCTGGCATGTTTGGAGCGAAAGGCCATCCTACTCCGCGCTCTACCTTACCTGCGGTTGCTTGTTGCCCAGACAGAAGCTGGATAAAGTTAATCCCTGGTGCCTTTAGACTGATTTACTGCATTGTGCTTAGCCAAACTAGATCCAGCTCCTAAACACCATCAAGATAATTTTAAAAAAAGCAAGATGAGCTCACCTCATTTCCTAGCTTTCCAGTTATCAGTCTCCGATATTCTGTGCATGCATGTGTGCGGCTTGAGCAGACATTTCTCTCTGAAGACCTCCTCTGCCGTAAATCTGCTGGACACAAGGATCCTGAGATGTTCTTCAGAGAAGGTAGCTGCCACCTACTGAAGAATGAAGTTGAATGTCATGGTCCAGCCTGCTCTGAGTGGACAGGTGTCTTTCACATTAAGCCAGATTGTTATGTGCCAGTGCACTTTCTCCACCCAGCAGTGTTGCCAGGGGAGTTGGAAGGAAGTAGCTCTGTGTGTGGTAAAGCCATGAACTTCAGTTTTGCCCTCTTTGGGATACTAATTGCTACACACTGCTCCCACTCTCTGCTCCCTTACCCCAGGAACCATTTTGTCCACAGAGGGGACATTTGAGCCAAGCATTCATTTCCTACCGAAATCCTTCAGCTACCATCAGGTGGCAATGAATTTCAATCAGCACTGCCCTCCAGACACCAGTCAGACTAGGGGCCTGGAGATGAGAAGCTGCTCTGTTATCCATTACTCATCCCCCAAGCCAGCCTACAACATATTTTGTTCTGGATAAATATGATCAGGAGGCAGAGGCACTCCCTCTGTTCCCTGATGCCTTTCATTAGATCCCACCTTGCAAGCGTTGGTTCTGCTGCAGGGCAACGAGGGGGTCAGGACGGGCAGCCAGGGTGGCCGGCAGTTCAGCCCCAGCCCATGGGCCAAACAGATGAAGCAGCTCAACGCAGCGCTTCCCTTCATGCCCCGCAGCAGCACAGCTCCCCAGCCACAAAGCCCTCTCTCTGTGGCATGCAGCATGACCCTTGCTCACCTGCCTTTTTGCTCTTAGTCTTCTCCGCAGTTCCTTCCTTTATCAGATTAACTTTAATTAGTGAAATCAGAATCACATGGAGTGGGGAGGAAACGCTCCAAAAGTGGTGGATATATTTTCAGCTGAGGAAAAAGTGAGGTGCGTACAGGCTCTTTGGAGGACTTGGATGAGGTTTTGTCTAGAAAACTGTCTGTGGGTGTAAAAGCAGTGGTGGTCTGGGAGTGTGCGGCAGGGTGAGAGAAAGGCAATATGTCCTTTGTGAGATGTGTGTGCAAAGGAGCTGCACCCACACAAGAAGCGTGTACAGCTACAAGCACATACTAGCTAACACTCACAAGAGGAGACCAGAATTGTCCATGCAAGTCCCTTGCAGGCAGCATGAACCAAAGGCTAAAGTGGTGCTCTGCAGCCTGTGCCGCACATAAGCCCATGAGTTAGTCTTTGAAATGACTGCAAAACACCCGTGTGTGTGTGTGTAGGCATGAAGCACAGGGGAAAATGCAAGCAATACACCATTTTTATTTGATAGTGTGGCAACATTGTACAGGGAGATTTTTCAGAAAATCAGAACAAGTTTAACAACCAGCAGGCTGGGACAGAGATGACCTGAAATCCTCCTGGTTCTGCCCTGACCCTGTGTCCCTGGAGCGTTTATCTGGGGGCCAGTGGACATGAGCATTGCTGTTAGTGCCTATCAACACTGTGCTTGTGTCCCACTAACATGACACAGGGGCAGCCATACAGCATCATGACCTTTCCTCATTCTCTTTACTGCTGTGTCTGCCCCAGTACAAAATCTCTGAGGTTGTTTTGTCTCTCTCATCTTTGGGCCGGAGCTTTTGCTCACTGCGTGTATTTTCAGTGTGTCATAGCATGAACAGATGTGTAGCCTCTGGTTGCTGCAATGATGGACGTTGTTGGATGCATTATCTTGAAATCCCTCTGACTAAAGAAATTCTCCATTGCTGTTGGCCAAACTCTGCTTCCGACTGAAATCTCTGCATATGACACCTTCCTAACATCTCCATATTAGACCAGGTGGCTGGTCCTGGTTTCTGAGCCCAGCTCTCCCTGAGTATTTCCTGGACGAAGCGGCTGCCCCAGAATGAACGGTAAAGGGCCCTAGTTACAGGATGCAGCACCATGTCTTTGCTGTCACTAAAGATGGGCACGTCTTCCAGGGAACCCACATTCCCGAGTGCTGACCCTCTACTCTTGGGCACTGGAGCAACCACCCAGCTGCAGCCATGTTGGCTTCCAGCAAGTGCCATGAGGTGCTTAGCAAGTGAGATCTCATCCAAAAAACTTTGCGGAGAGTTGCTGGGTCTGGGCCTCCTGGCTGCACTGTTCCCTTCCCCAGCCTGGAGTCCTGAATGGGTGGGACCCATTCGACGAGGGCATATTAGGATAAGGTGAACAATAGGGATGTGGAAGTGAAGTCTCCCTGTATCTGTGCAAGATATATAGTGTCTTCTGAGAAGAACTGAAATTAATAAAAATATCCTTCAGTGATAATATACAGTGCCAACCAACGTCAGTGAGCAAATGAGTCTCCCTGCATCTTTTTCAATTTATTCTCACACCTCTGCATAGATGCCTGATATTTCATTTACCAACTATACACCTGCTGGCAATACTGCCCAGTTAATGCACTGGGAAAAAAAAAAAACCGTGGCTTAATCTCCCCACACACACACACACTCATTCCTTAATCTATTTTGCTAATTGCTTGTGTGCCTTTGCAGTTCTACAGGGCAAGCTATAGGGCATGTGTTGCTTCCCACTCCCCTGCTCCAAGCTCCTGTCCGGGGCCACTCGTCTGCACCTAGTCAGCATCCTCCCCACCTCAGGCACTCATCTGCTGGTGTGTAGCCATGGCACAGGGCAGGAAGGGAAATAGCTAAAAAAAAAAATACAGAAGCTTGGCAGGAAGACAGCTTCGGTGACACAGACAAGACCAGATGGTATGGGTGAAGCAAATCAGAGCCCGATTCAAAATCCAGTAAATGAAGGACACTGAATGGATGTTGGCAGCAGCTGTCCTTCACACAGGTTTAAAATAATCCATGAGACCTCTAGTGGCTCTGGGTGCTGTCCCCAGCCCAGCACTCCCCTGGACTCATGGAGCATGAACACGAGGTATCCAAATTTCCCCTTCCTGCAAGGTCTCTCTCTGTCTTGTGTAGGGTGCAGAAGAAGACAGTGGCACGTAACACTAAACAAACTTTGCCGCTGATTAGTATTTGTGGCTTGTCTTGGCCACATAGCACTGCCAAAATGCTCTCAGGCAGAGTTGCAGGGCTCAGGCACCCAATCTAGAAACTTGCTGCATACCAGCCAAGCCGCCTGGTTGCCCTGAACCTGCAGCATACCTGGGGAGGTCACCAGGGCTCGAGCTCCAGGCAGGGAAGTGAGCGAGCACACAACTCTTCATTTGGGTGGTGTCTGAGGGCACATGCTGGACCAGGCGGTCTTGGCTGATGTACAGCAACGCCAGTATGCATCTGAGCCCTTCACATGGGTTCCCCACTGCATGAGCCCATGACCCTTTTTATGCTCCCTTTTATGAAGGTGGTTTGTGGGCCTCTCACAGGTGCATCTCATATAGGAGTGCAGCAAACTGCCTCTGGCTTCTGCTAGAAATCAGTTCCAGATGTATTGGAGCAGAGCTTCCCTTCAGAGGAAATACATGTTTTCAGGTAGGGCCCAGTCTATGAAAGCTCAGAATATTTCCTACACTGATGAGCAAAAACCTTTGTTGCGACTAGACTTTCTTTGACCTTTCTGTTTCCCTCCAACCTTTGTGCAACACACTAATACAAATAGTCTTAGTTTCTTCTTACCAGCCCTGTTCACTCAAGGTTCAAAATATCCTATGCTACTAACAGCAGCTTCCTTCAATGTCTCTCTGCCCGTGTACTTCGAAGCCTTTCTTCTTTCCATCTCTGCTGAGACACCCCATCCATACCCTTCTCCTGCCATGTGTTCCTGATGATGTGCTTCTTGTGCAAATAAAATTACTCTCTTGCTCCGTTCAGAGCTCTCCTTGACATGTTTTTGACAATAATATCAAATAGCATAGATTTTAGATTATTTTTACCATCTGCATGAATTAGATATTGAAACTTGATCATGTATCATAAGAAATTCCCAAGGTGCCCACCACTCTGAGTTTTGGGCATGCTCCACCATCTTTGTTAATGTCTTGTCAAAGCTATAGGAAAGGCTTTAAAATTCACTCTTGGCTTTGAAACTGGGACGTAAATCTGTGTTTTTCTATTCATAGCCGAAGGCCTTCCTCCTATTTGAGCTCAGCTTGGCTGTCCTGTGGAGGGCTGCACAAGAGACCACTGATATGTGTGGACGTCTTGGTGGGAGACCAGAGTTGAGGGGTGCAGCTTGCTCTCTTCATCCCGGTGACAAAGGGGCATTAACACTTTTGTCTGCAGGCTTTCAGTTATCGTTGTTAATTGACGCAATGCCAACATTTCACTAGAAAAAGCCAAACAATCTGTTTATCAGTGTCCCTTGCTGCCTTCCACATGCCACCAAATATCACACACTTTGGCTTCTTGTAGCCAGATGCCTTAACTTTTCCATTTTTCATCCACAGTACCACTGCAATGTTAATGCAAGAATCTGTAAGTGTAAGGGCAAAGTAAAAGGAATGTAGCTTAATATCCAAGCAATTAGCACAAGGGTTATTGTGCTGAAGGCATTATTCAGTTTTAATTATCTGAAGCTGCTGAAAAATTCCTAGGACTACCTCCAATAGGGTGCATGAATCAAAGCCCACACACAGAATGGTAGCATGTTGTAAAGGCAAGAGCAGAAGCAGTTGGCTCACTTTCACACAAAGTTTCTCAGCCCTGGACTGGGACTTCTTGCAGCAATAGAGAGTCAGCTGCTTGCAGCTGAGACCTGTTTGTTTCTGGTGGGCATATTCCTGAGTTCATAAAAGCAAGATAATGAGGAGGAAGGAAACAGGAAACATATCTGCATGTTCAGCGCATTGGTTAATTTGGGCCATGTTTCCTCTGATTAAAACAAAAAGATGATAAGAGTAATAACTTCTGGGTCATATTTGGGGAGGGACAGTAGGATGGGGTGGGATTTTTCAAAGAGAAGTGCCATCCCCAAGTTAAATATACTTAATAGACATATTTTCAGGGTGTTTAAATGAACGTGTATATGGATTCACCACACTGGAAAGAACTATATACATTGGACATGTCAGCTTCCTGCGGAGGGCACAATAAATTCTATATAATTCAATAAACTGTAATCAAAAGATGAATTACAAATATACTTTCTTCTGTCAAGGGCAAGGCAAAGATAGCAATGTACAGAAACAGGGAAATAATGTTTGGTGGTTCCTTTTCTAAGTTTATTGAAATTTAGTTTTCTGCTTCCTCAGGATTTTTCTCTTTCAGCTGAAGAGAGAAAAGACTCCAGCTCCTTTGCAGCTGCTTCTTTTAGGATCTGCCTTTGTGCAACAGACTTTGTGCAGGACTGTGGACTTGACGCTCAAAGCCGGATCGAACATCTCACCCTCAGTATTTGTATACACCCTCCTGAACAGGAACTGATAAAAAGTCTGCTTGACGTGGTGCTGAGGAGCTGCTTAAGAAAACCAGCATCTCCAGCCTGAAATATTGCTCCTCAGATCAAGGTTCACTGGAGTTAGATTGGGATCTTATTCCCAGATGTCTCTTGCATCATACAGTTTTCTGTGCAGGAGGAGACCTGTCTTTACTAGCTGAGATACTTATTTCTGCTTGGAAGACGGGTTCTTTCGCATTACAGGGCTGGCTTGTCCTAAGAAGGTCCCTGAAATTGGGTGACATTAACAGTCCCTATCCTGTCCCATGATGGGCCAGAGCTGGACTCCGTTCTGATGCAGTCTTGATGCAAAGCATCATCTGGGGACTTTTGTCCACCACAGTTTTCTTAGAGGCAATACATAAATAAATGCTATGCATTTTGTTTGTTTCAAGAATTGAAGACTTTTCTTAGAGTCTGACCACAGCAAATTCTCATCCTCCTTTGTTCCTTGGAGTAAAGATGGACACATATATTTAACTAGCTCTCTCGGATGCTCTGAATTAACAGCCTTGCCATGTTCACTAACCAGCTCATTCCTTCTGATTTACACGCTTCTAGCTGTCCCTTCTGCCTCCAAGATCATATCAAGATATCAGAAATTGTGTATCAAAACCAAACAATTCTCATTTTGATAACCTGTTGCTAGGTAAAGTAGCAAGAATGAGACATAATTTTTCAATGTAACGGAAAGTGGACTTCAGAAAGGGATGCCAGTTTAATACCTAACTGGGAGTGTCAGGAGCTCTTGACAGTTGCCACACAGATCTTGGTCAGGAAGGAGAAAATTTTAAGGTGTGATTTAAGCAGATCAGGAGAAGTGTAACTCTTACTCTGCTTTAAATCAGTGTTATTTTGATTTAAGTGGAGTCAGTTGGGAATCTGAAGAAGCTAACCAAAAAGATACATACATTGAGTAATTTTCTCTGGGTTAGCAGAATTAGTGCCATAATGTGTATGAGTAAAAAGGATGCACAGGACCGCATTAAATGACTCATTAATATTGTGAGTACAGTGCAGCAAAGTGTCGGGACCATTTTCTGATCCAGATGTGCCAGGGCCTTGCTTGCACCCAGCAAGCACAGGACTGGGGATGGCAGCATGTGGGGAATGGTGGGACTGGAGGCTGCTTCTGCAGCCCCACCACCACGTGTGTCATGCTCTTGGGAATTACTGGGAAGTAAAATTGTACTGGGTTCTGGGAAGCTCTTACTCCATTCAACAGTGGAAAACAAGGGGTTAGGTTTTAAAGTTCTAAATAAATGTTTGAACAGAATGCTGTTGTTCCAAATCATCTGCTTACAGGAACTCTCTTAACTTCTGTTTACAAGACAAAATGCGTCTTAGCACAGATTTTTAGAAAATGTCATTTTTTTTCAATAGAATAAGTTTTGGAGTTCTTTTTCAGTGAAAAGAAAAAGCTATTATGGGAAAAATGTTGGTATTGGGAGGGGGCGGAAGGAAGGCAGTATTTCCTTAAGCCACGGATTTTAACTAGCTTTTTAAAAAAGAGTTGCTTTTCTGAACTGTTGAATGGGGTACATCTCCATAGCACTGCAAGCCAAAAAATAGATAGAGAAAAGACGCCTTTTTCTAAAAAAGAAAAAAAACCTCTCTTCACCATTCCAGAGGAAATTGTTCATGACAATGAGGCACAGTCTGTGAACTTAAAATTCCTTGCATTTGAAATGGTTTGATTTTTGTCTTTTTTTAATGTTTTACTTCCAGCTTTGACCACTCACAAGGGAAAGGAAAAACGGAGAGGAGCGTACAGCTTACACAAAGATTCCTGCAACAAAAGGACTCCTTATTAGCTGTACTGATTATAAGGTATCTCTTATGACAGTTTCCAGGGTATGTTCAGCACTGTAACTTGGAGGTCAGAAGATCAGATCAACATTACCAATTCTGGGAATAAATCTTCAACAACACTGACTGGAATTGAAGAATCAAACCAGAAAAATACCAAAGCTAAAAGGCTAAGCTTTTTTTTTTTCCTTCTAGCATTGAAACAGGATTAAAAATTTCAATATAGAAAAATATTGCAATCTGGTGTTACCATACTGATAAACTTGAATTCCTAAATCACACTCCATTGCAATTCACCTGAGTGCCCTGCACTTGAGAAACACTTTTCACTTGAGAAACAAGTAGATTTGTAGAAGTCTAGTAGGATTGTCCTCCAATCTCTGCAAAAATAGCGTTATCTATGCATTCCTAAATGAAAAAAATGAGCCAGTGATTTGCTAATATCACTTCAAATTTTAATGAAAAGCAAAGCAGAGACCTGTATCAGTGTTTAAGGAGGCACCTGTCATAAGTAATAGCTGGCATTTTGAGAGAGTGGTTTCTGTCCAAGGCTTTGCAAATCACTGTCCACTTTGGATGCCCTCATTCTGGGGTTTCTGGCTTGTGCCCCTCCAGAAGGTCGTTGACTTCTCACACCTAAAGTGGCCTAGACTTTTTAAAAAACAGACCAAGAAATAAAGCATGGATGAAAAGTGTGAGTGTACCCTCAGCAAGTTTGCTGATGACACCAAACTGGGAGGTGTGGTGGATACACCAGCAGGCTGTGCTGCCATTCAGCGTGACCTGGAAAGGCTGGAAAGTTGGACAGAGAGGAACCTGATGAGGTTCAACAAAGGCAAATGCAGGGTCCTGCACTTGGGGAGGAACAACCCCATGCATCAGTACAGGCTTGGGGCGGACCTGCTGGAGAGCAGTTCTGTGGAGAGGGACCTGGGTGTACTGGTGGACGACAGGTTAACCATGAGCCAGCAGTGTGCCCTGGCTGCCAAGAAGGCCAATGGCATTCTGGGATGCATCAAGTGGAGTGTGGTCAGCAGGTCGAGGGAGGTTCTCCTTCCCCTCTACACTGCCCTGGTGAGGCCTCATCTGGAGTACTCTGTCCAGTTCTGGGCTCCCCACTTCAAGACAGAGGAGGAGCTACTGGAGAGAGTCCAGCAGAGGGCTACGAGGATGGTGAGGGGACTGGAGCATCTCTCCTACGAGGAGAGGCTGAGGGAGCTGGGCTTGTTTAGCCTGAAGAAGAGAAGGCTGCGAGGGGACCTTATAAATGTTTATAAATTTCT
>Ga0065711_1035034_pt1 | contig 22885 bp, 12 predicted proteins | sample Hoacrofraction12_FD_59098 | JGI IMG/M metagenome (GOLD analysis project Ga0065711, IMG submission 59098) | Hoatzin crop microbial communities from Cojedes, Venezuela - Epithelial fraction 12 v2 (version 2) | ecosystem: Host-associated > Birds > Digestive system > Esophagus > Crop | place... | reverse complement strand
TATGCAGACTACAAAAGGTGACCGAACTGGTGAAATACATTTCATTTTTGACGGAGCTAGACAAATACCGGGGTCAAATATGTCAAGAATGCTCATGAATTACGGGCCCAAAAGTATCAAAACCTCCCCTCCTCTTCCCCAATTTGAAGTGCACAAGTAAGTAAAGGATCAATCTGTGTCTTCCCATGGAAATCAGCATGTCCTTGCACGCATGACAACAATGTAAAGAAAAGTAATGATTTCTTCATTAAATATACCATATTGCAAACTAATTACTCTGACTCAAAACTGCAAACTCTTCTGTGAAAATCCGCAGCACTGCCCTGGTGATCTTTCTTTCACCCTTTTTATTCTTCGCGTCAGCCCAAACTGCCTCAAGTGGAATAGCTGAACTACTGTGCATATACTTAAGCTGTAAATCATTGAATTTAGGTTTCTCCTCTGACCAAAGCAGTAATCTTGCAAATACTCTGTCAGGCTCATAAGTTAATGATCCAAATTTTTTGTGAATTTAATCAGTGATTTTGAGCTTGTGGTGAAATAAAGTTCTTAGGCACTCTGCAGCAAGTCTTCCAGACAGTAAGAACTCAGTTAGAAAAGGAATGATGGGTGTGAGAGACAGACATGTAGCGTGTGGTGCTAATGAGAAAAAGGGTGAATACTACAGGTAGTAACATGAGATGCTTTATCGTGTCTCTGCCATGGACTGTGCTGGACAGTAGGAAGAGTCTTAGTGCATGGTTTTCTCTTCCTTTTTCTTATGTGCAGCAATAGAGATAGATGGTATCTTACATTCTTTGAGGGATCCTTTGATCAAAATAGACATACACCCCACCTACAAACAATCTTCATTTCTTTTTTTATGGTTCTTACTCATTTCTTCCAGAAAGACAGGAGATACTTTCCTTGCTTTTGCTTTTCCTGATTATAGAGCGGTACACTGATTCCACTGCTGCTTTCTTAGTTCTAGCAGCCCCAAGAGACTGTGGAGCCACAAACCCCGACAGAGGTGGGTGGTGGCAGTGAAGGCGGCAGTCGGGAAACACAGGAGACAGAGGTTGTATGTACAGAGAAGATACAAAGTGAGAAGGGCTCACAGACAGAAGATGATCCAGGCGAAAAAGAAAAGCTAGATGAAACTCCACATATATTGCTCTCTACAGAGATGTCAGGCAGCCAAACAATGACGCACCCAGGGATGCGCACCAGCAGCCGGCACCTGAAACACCCCTGGCTTTCTAACACTTGCACATGCTGGGAAGGTCTCCTGGCAGTTTTCTCCAGAGAGGCTGTATTAGCACTTGCATCTTGGTCATAACGCAACTCTGGTATTCAGGCTGCCTGCTTTTCTCCCACAGTTGCAATTATGGGTTTGTGGAGTCTCATGTTCGACTGTAGTATGTATTGATTCTGAAAACATTATTCCTGGGCATTCTGTATTGCTGTAGGGAGTTGAAGCTGGATATGTAGCATACTCGAAAGAAATGTAAAAAAAAAACCCCATATCTTTAGCATACGTCCCTTTCAAGTCTAGGTTTTATTTCTTGCTTACTAGGGAAATACATTTTAAAGAAAATAAAGTGACAATTTTGATTGTAATAGCTGCCAACATGACAACTCTCAGCAAAAATAGTGCTGTTTTCTGGTAGAGCTGCTCTTGCCAGAAAATTGGCAAGTTCCAGTGTAATTGTAACTTGGGAATATTGAGTTGGTCTTGATGAAAACAACTTTTTTAAAAATTATTTTTGGCTTCAGATGGGATTTGTGCAGGCTTACAATTTTTACCTGTTAACATTAAGTATACAGCATATAGCTCCAGGCTAGGGAAATGTTCAGATTTTTGGCCTCTTTTGCACATTGCTATACCATAAAAATCCATTCTCTTTTATTATTATTGTAATATGTTTTTCAGCTCAACAAAAATCTTGCACAAACATTACAAAATAAAAGCAGCAAAAATTCAACACTGTTAAGAAAAGCAATATACAGTAGACTGAATTTGTACATGAATTTTTTGCCTGAATTTATACACCCTGTCCTAAAATTTGTAGTCTGCTCACTCATGCGTTTTAATTGCCATGGGCTTCCAATGATGAAATTAACTTCCACCCATTGTAATTTTGCATGGGTTTGTGCACTACAGACTTAATTGTTCTCCACTGCTTATAGGAACAAAAAACACAGAAGAGTACCTGCTGCCCAAATGGGATTGATCGTGTTCTCACTGATATCAGTGTGAAGCCCTCCACTGATTTCAAGAAGGACAGGATAAAATCTACTGTCAAAATTATACTCTGAAGTTAATCAAATCCACATTAAAATTCTATGAGAACTGAATGGCTTTAGGATTTGAAGTTTCCAGTTCTCCAGGCAACAAATAATTGGATTGTGGTAAAATCTACCTTCCATATTAATACTATTGTCAGAAGAATAAAAACATTAGTGAAAAAATAATAACAAACGAAAAAACAGAATGAAAAAAAAACCAAAGTGAAAAATAAATGGCAGACATCTTTACGTCTGTTTTGCTATACTGTGCACAGCAAAATTCTCTTCAGCTTAATACCAGATACAATTTTTATCTAAAAACCTTACATAACAAATGGACAAACATAACTAGAAGACCTGAAAACAAACGGATCAGCTGTATTCTGCTATTCTGTAACCATCTATAATCAATTTATGTCAAATGAAGCCAACTGTAATCATAATGACAGTAAGGAAGTCAATCCATATCTTCCCAAGTTGAGTGACTGCCTCAGTTCTCTGACTATCCACTGTAAATGCCTGAAAAGTACTGTTAAAGAAGTTAAAGCCCTAATAACCTTAGTATACTTTTCAGTTGAGAAAAGTAATATTCCAACTACTCAGAGCATAGTCCCCCTGTAAACAAAAGCACAAAGGGATTTTCTTGATGTGATCAGACCTCAGTGTGTTTCATCCTTATGGGAAAAGCCCATATGCAACAGTTGAAAACATGCTGTGCAAGAGTGAGGAACTACCTTATTTCTATTAATTTCAAAGGGTGCCGTGCAAATTACTAAAATTTTTCCCCTTAGAAGCATTAAATGAATGAAGTCTCTGAATACCAAATGGTGTGTTGTCATCTGGCAGTATTTATTACCATTCTATTTGCTATAACAACATTTAAAAATAAAGCATGTGTATGCTTCTTTTCAAGGCTTCCAAGGGATAAAAATTAAAACAAACCTCCTATAGGCCTGCTCTGTTATACTTGGGATAAACGTCTTACCCAAGACCGAAAGCTGTGGTCATGGCAACACTTTATTTCCGTGTGGAGCCGTGAGCTTCCAGATCTCAAATGTGTTGATATTTGCTTCAAGGATTAAAAAGCAGGCAGGTCTATAAAGTCCCAGACTTCTAAGCAGGAGAAACATCTGGTGGGTGGAACCCTAAGCAGCTTGCTGGCTAAATTCTGCAATTTGGATTTCTTGGTCATTTCAGTTGCCCTAGATCAGTAGGTGTCACTGCAGCTAACAGGGTACATAGTGGAATTGCAAACATCTGTGGGGAAGTAATTCAAGCGGGCCTATGACACCGTCAAGAAAGATACAAAGCCTAACAATGTCATAAAATCTTGACATCTCCAGAAATGATCTGTAAAAAAACAGAGTGATTTGTAAAGTACATATAACAAAAGCTCTGGCTCCCAGTCATTTCACGGCAAATGGTGAAAAATGCTGAGATTATTAAAGCAGCTCCCTTATGAAAGACTAGAAATAACCCTTAAAATGAAATTTAAATGTGAGTAAGAATGAATGAGTGAGCAAGAAAGATAAAGATACTAATAAGGTATGATTTTCAGGTCCACACAGGGACTATAAAAAGCTTATTAACTGCCACTACTGCTGTGTGTTTTAAGTTATCACTCAGCTTTACAGCAGAAGAAATACTCTAGAAACAGTGCTGTGCTTTGATTAATTGCTTTCATACATACACTTTTACCGAGTATTAAACATTGCCACAAAGATCCTTAGTGATTCAGACTTGTTGGTGATTACAGGCCAGGCTCATTTTACATTTATGTTAATAGCAGCATTAATGAAATACATCTTTTACATTTTTAGTGGCTCTCTAAATACCCAAAAGGTTTGTTATTAAATGTTTACTTATTGGGTAGAAGTATGCTGTTGAGTATTACACCAGTGGGACCAAGAGTTTCACAACAGCTGAAAAAAAACCAGAGAGAAGAGAACATGTTTTGGTAAAACAAGTTTCGCTGTTTTGAGAACGGAGCACACACAGCAAGGGCTGGGCAACGCTGCTCAAATCTTTCCCAATATCCAAGCAGATGAAAGTATCTCCATGACACGAGTGAAACTTGTGGTAAAAGGGCAGCTCTGCGTGGGGGCCTGTGAGCCAGGAGGGGTGAGCATCGGCCTTCCTTGCCCCACTGCCAACCCCCTGCTCCCAAGGAGTGGATTTATTCCCTCTGTGGAGGATTCAGCTCCAGCAACACCGAGACACCCCAGTGTGTGAGACCTATTGCAGCAAGACCTCCTCATGACAAAGCTTTGCCCTCTTTGCTAAGTTGGAAAGAGATTTGGACAAGCAAAGGCAAAAATCTGCTTTTAACTAGATTTGGTGAGGCTCGCTCGCAGGAGAGTTAGGCAGCTAGCCCGGTGCCTCCCTGCTCTCCCGCCCGCTGGGGCTCGCTCCCAGGGCAGCACCAAGCGAAAGCCAGGCAGCGAGGGCAGCAACTTTCCGTATGGAACAACAGGGCAGCGCAGGCAATCAAAAACAGCTCCCATGGAAAGGGAAAAATGACCTAACCTCTGATTTATTATATCAACGGAGGCATGCAACAGCTTGTTAAAAAGTCCCATGCTACAATTATTATTTGTATTTTGCAAATGTACCCAAATTTCATGAATGTGAGTATCCTCATACTTAGCCATTCTCAAATTATTTTGGGAGATAATCCACATTATTCTAATGCTGTGATCAGAGTTAATCTGATTATGGTCAGCAGGAAAAGAGAAAGTTATGCAGAAAATGCAAATATAAAGCAATCCACATTGTTAACACCAATATATGTTGCTCCTGTTATGTCAACATTAAGTGAACAACTGCCTTTTTTTTTTTTTTAAAAAAAAGTTTACTGTATCAGGCAGCTGGAGGTAGACTAAAACGACTGAGCTTCCAGATACAGTCAATTAGGAGTAAAACTTGTCTTTTTAACAACTCTGATTAAACACAACCTCCCCCACCCGTTTATTTCTTTGATGCCCAAATTAGCATATTTTCTGCAGCATACTGAATTAATTAGTACAGTGACAAAGAATTAGTCCAGATAGGATCAAAGCTGAAACCATATTTATCTGGAATTTGAATTAAGAGCAGAGAGTATTAACCCTCAGCACTTCAAGGAGCTTTCCACGTGGCATACTTAGTAAGCCTTCCAGGAGTTCATTCAAAATAAATCAACAGTGCAATTTTTTTCCCCACTGAAGTTTTGCTAAAAGGAAAATAAATTTGTGATGAACCCTGCTACAACGGGGAACTGCCTTTAATGCATACCCTCTACATGCTACTCATTATGTAACTTGTAGGCATCAGTAGAACAAAGCAAACAAAGCTGAGAAAAGACAGTTAATCACATTTGTATTAATGCTTGGATCATCACTTTGTTCACAGACTTAAGGGCTAATGAAACAATTCCCAGCACCAAATCCGAGAAGCTGCTAGCTGTAACACCTCACAGGTAAATAACCCATATCTTCAATAGAGAGGGTCACATGCAGAAACAAAATGTCAAATAGAAACCCTAAATTACACAGGGAAGTTTACTTTGAGAGTATCAACCATTTGGACAGCAGTAAAAGAAAATCTTCATTGCTGGTATCATTGTCTTTGACATCACCTGTGTTTCAGTACCAGATAAAAGACTGGAGGCTGTTTGCCATGTGAAATGCAAGAGGTTGCTCTTCTGCCTAGAAATGGCAGAACAAAGGCAATCTAAATAATCACCAAAACAAAAATATTCTCATCCATCATCTTCCCTAAGCCTCTGAGCCCCATATTCTGATTTTTTAAATGTGGAACTTGCTCTTAATTTAGGTAGAAATAAGTTACTGTAACTCATTCTAATAATGAGGTACTAGCAAATCCTTACCAGTGGAGCAGTTCTGTCCAGCTGAACCACATATGAAATCTTACTTCTGCAGCATATGAAATGAACAAAGACAAAAAGCAAGGAACGTGATGGTACCCTAAGACTTGGGCCATCTGAGTTAGAAGTGGTTGCTGCAAAACCACAAAGTCCATCTACTGAATCAATGGCATGGACTAACTCTCATCGGCTACTATGTAAATACAGACAACACAAGACAGCTATGAAGAGTCATCCTTCATACTTCAAGGAAGTTATTTTTAGAAAACATGCTGAGGTAGTCTGAGTGTTGGAGATAGAGTTTATGAAAAGGGGTCACCACCTTTACTATCTGATCAGGGAAATCGTGATGCTGGAATGGCAGCTATGCATCTGTTCCCATGAAGTGATGCTTCAGTCATCTGATGACCACGTTGCTGGTCTTTTTGGTCACCAGAGCAAGAATTCTGCGTCCCACATCACACACATGAAGAAAGAAAAAACTACAGTAACAGAGCACTGCTGTGATTTACAGCTTGATGAGAAGAAGGAAAAAACTTGATTTATAATCCATCCAATGCAACAAGCTCTGCCTGCTTGTCTACCAGACTGTGGAATTACCCTCCACCCAAGTACGGAATTATTCCCATATATTCTTGTGTTTCCCTGCTTTCCTAGAGCATCAGCCATTTTCCCCTCTCGGTTCCACTCTTCAGCCAAGTAATTTCTTCTGAACTGAATACTAATTCTATCCCAGCCAATGCACAGAAACATAGCCATGCCTACTCTGTACGGAGTCTGCAAATGCCAACCTGCCAACCCCAGGGGAACATGACAATCACACCCATGTCTTGGGCATGGTAACTCCATACTCAAAGCAAAGTAAAGGACCAAAGTACTAAGCACTTGACTTCGCTTTCTGAATTCCCATTTCATGATCACACATTTTCTCATCTCTCCACTAAAATTAAAGAAAAAGCAAAGCAGACAGGCTACCTACTAATTTTTTCCAGGAACTTATTATTCTCGGTCATGCAGGAAAAAGATAAATGCAGTTTCTGACTGAACCTATTCCTCTAAGGTTCAGTCAAGCATGACCAAGCAGGAGACACTGACTCCCTGTGCACCCTGCAGATATTGCCAGCTGCCGCTTCGGAACTACTGGCTGAGTTTGTGGTTTTCTTAGATGTGGGTTTGGAAATTCTGCACTCAAGTGAGAGCCAGCATGCCTCCGTGTCCCACCAGCACCAGCAGTCAGCCCTCTGCAGGTAACTGAAGGTGGGATGGGGAAAAGACCAACTGAAGGGAGCTAAAAATAGCTCTTTGGGTGCCAGACTTGACAGGAACAGGCTGCTGAGTTGTTTCTTCTCCGTTTCATGCTTTCTCCTCATCTGTTGTGTCTCTCCCCCTTACTACGAGCCACATGACGTCAGAATTCACTAAAGTATCAACTATATATGTATGTACAGTATATGTATGTATTATGCGTGTTTATAAGGGGAAGGACTTTTCATTTTTCTCGTAATTCTCATGGTACTTGGTACTTTTCCTAGCATTTCAGCTACTGAGGCACTATATGAGAATCTCCACTCGCACTACAAAACTTTTCGCTCAGCCCTCTTGGCTATGGAAGAAGAACGTGCAACTGTGACATTATCAGAACTGCAGATACAAAACTCGCAAGGTAAATCAAATACACGACATTTGCAAAACAAAACTGAAAACCTGCTACATTTGCCCTCCGAGTCATGATACTTCAAGGTGTCAAACTTGCTAATCATCTCACCACTGCAGTACTCACCTCCTCAACTAAACCACATGCCTTCCTCCCCTTACATGCCACAGTGGGGATTTGTTGGGGCTTATCTGACTTTCATGCAGTGAAACTGCTCATTGCAGGTTCCAACGAGATCTCCAAGAAAAACACGACCCTTGAAAAATAACAGGAATACAGAGGACTCCCCTATGTTACAACTGAGACAACAGCCCAGCCTTCATGAAAGCTCCATTCTCTATGGGAATGTAGTGACTCTCTAACGATCAATTAATGTTGACCATAAATCATCATATCCCTTCTACAAATGAAGAAACTGAGGCACAAAGGGTAAAAAAGACTTGCCCAGTTTAAAAGGTCCTGTTCTTTCTCTACTGATCACCTCAGAGCTATGATTACATTATCACTGCATATCTACCTGCCTCATTTTCCAAGCAGTTTGCTGTGATGCCTTTTCCCCTTGACTGTTTCCCCCCCATCTCCTTTAAGTTCTCTCCTCATTCAATTCCGTCTTCTTTACTAACACACTCCCTCTCCCCCTCCTTGCTCCACACTCCTTTCATAAGCTCTTCTGCGGCACTGCTACAGAAATACCTCTTCCTGGAGATTTCTGCTGGAGACTGCATGAAAGGAATGTGTCTTGGGAACCAGCATGCTTGCCTCCGAGACACTGCGCAGCAATATGCAGTAGAGATATGCAGAGATCTCTACAGCAGCTGAGCTACCAAAAATGGTCTCCAGTCTTTCTCAGCGGGATGCATTAGCCTGTATTTGAGCTCTGCAATGCTCAGAGTGCTTGAGAAACTCTGAACTCTGAAGAGATAGCACACAGAGGTTTTAAAGGTAAGAGAAAATCTAAGATGACTTGGTTTTAGGTTTCACAATGAATTCTAAGATTGAAGCATCACAAATTCCACCTCTGTGCCTCTACTACAGCTGGCATTTTTACAAAACAGTAACATTCAAAACAATGCCAAAATAGGAGTGGAGTTACATATACTGTATTTTGAAAGATGTGTTTCGGCATAATAAATAATGGACGGGTTTGCATTTTTAAACTGTCAAAATCAGTCCTTCTGATAAATAATACCTTCTCTTCCTGGCCTTGGCTATTGTACATTACTAATTAGACGTAGTAGTTTGCAGTTAACATCCTTCCCTACAGATTTATTATTAGCCTGTATATTCTTTTCAGTAGAATTGCGCTAATGGTAAGGTCTGCTGGAGGCCAACTGCATGAAGCCACTGGGAGGAGAAATCTGTTTGCCTGTCAAAACAGTGGCTATCAATTAGAACTGTAAATGTCATTCCTTTGAGTGTCTTGGACGGTAGCAGAGATTTTGAGTGATGGACTAGGGGGCTGAATCACTTTCATACTGTGCTAAAGGAAACTTTCAGACAAACAGCTGTCCACATGAAACAAATTCACTACTATTTTTGAGCAAGTCCAGAAGAACCAGTTTGACCTGCCAAAATTCTCTCTGCTATTTTCCCAGAAATCCCAACTTCAGGGCATTTCATGTGGTATGCCAACAAAACTGATACTAGATTATTCTGTGGTTTTAGGAAAACTTGGCTTAGGATAGCTATAGCAACAGAAGAAAAAAAACTTGAAGCTGAAAGACATGATGCATCAAAAAAGAACCAGTGAGACGATGCAATTCCACCATTCACTGACTGGGGATGCAGCCCTGGCACACAGACAGCAATTTCCCCTTTGACAGAAGCACCCAGCTCTCATTAGCATCAGTGAGAGCTGTGTGGACATACTGATGGGAATATGTTCCCCTGTATTTTGCAGGAAATTAACACCACTCATTTGGGGACTGAAGAAGGTACTGTCTGTCACTCTGAGGCAGTCTCTCTGCCAGTTAATTAAGAAAAAACCTCTGCCACAAATCTCAAGAGGAAGCTCTTCCCTGTTCTGCTCCGTACAGCAAGACTGACGCAAAGCAAAAAGTCAGGAGCAGGGGCTGGGAAGCAGTGATGTTCAGGGAAGATGAACTTCAGCCTGCCTTTGCCAAGATCATTTGCCACTAGGTTTTTGTGGATTTTGAAAATAGTTATTAGAAATCAAACTGATTAGTTATTGCTGAGTTTAAGCTTTAAGAATTATTTAAGAAAGTATTTTCAACTCTTATACAATGTGGCTTTTGGTTACTAGTTATTTTCAGCAGAGGTAATCCTAGATGGCATGTATAAAAACAAGTCAGCAAGACTGCTACCCCTCCAGGACTTCACTGCTAATTTCATGCCAAGAGAGTGACTAACCAGCACAGGAAAAAGCAAAGGACCCCACCAAACTTGCAAAATGTGGCTCTTGGCAGCTGAAGAACAAGGGTTCAGGATGGGGAAGGTTTCATCCAGTTGCTACACAATAGGCTCTCTCATCAGGCTGGGGAACTAGACTGAACGAATTAAAAACCTTTCCTCAGTGCCACTTCACAAACAAAGAATAAATATCGGAACTAAGCGACTGAAATTTTTAGTCAATTACATGGACTACACAGCTCTGTCATATCTGCTTTCAACAGTATTGCTCGTCCACTATGTGCCAGAAACTTTCTTTATAAGGTTTCAGTGAAGACCTGGCAATCACTTCTGCTTCTTGATTCTTAAAAGCAGTAATTCTGGAGCAATCAGATAGAGAAATACATTTTACTGGATAAGGTCAGAGAAAATTGCTAGAATAGTGCTTAAAGCCATGAAGCACTTTTATTTTGCTGGCTATTACAACCACATAGCTTGAAGTTGCACAAACAACATAAACAGCCCAGAATCCCAAAATTTTTTCCACCTTGCATATTTCTTGCCTTTCACACATTGACTCCCTACCACAGATGTTTATACTCTATTTTTAGAAGAATTATTTGTTATTGGTGTTTATATTGCCAGATTGTTGATTTTTGTGTGACAAAGTAGGGACAAATCTCTCTGCGTTCTTGTTCAGATACAGTGATGCTTTGTTCACCACACAAAGGCTTTGACTTCTTTGCGCCCTAACCCCACAGCTCCATGTCCTAGGGTTACACCCACTAATTCAACTATTTGCAATACTAAACCACTGGTGCCAATTTTACCTAGTGACCAAAATGAGCACACATACCCTACAAATTCCGCACATTATCTCAGCATAAAAAAGCTATTCTGAAACACGAACTTAATTATGAGGGTGATAAAACAAATGTTAAATTCAAACCCCACAGCAGCACAGAAGGCTGAAGAACCCAGATGAAGTCTGTCACTCATTTCATTAAAACTTCTGCCACAGGAGATGCCAGGAGAAAACAGTATCACTACATGAATAAAACTAAATGGTGTTGATAAACTACTCTAGGGTGTGTAGCCAGTCAATGAACTTCACTCTTTTTTCATTCTAAACTGTGTCTGATTCAACCACAATTTCTCCTGAATGTGTTAGTTATTAGCCGTTGTCCATGAAATAATTCGTAGGGAAAAACTCTGGCTTACAGGTTACCCATGAATTGAACACAATCAGTATTCATTACAATGAACATTCCACTTACTCATCATTCACTGCAACTGATCACGTGTATTGTTTCCAGTTCTTAACTTGGTAACTTATTGTTTAAAAATTACCTTCACAAGCAGAGGGGAGGAGAAGCCACTCTACACTTCTTGAACAAACATGTTTTGGCCACAGGCCCAAAAATTTACTGCATAAAAAAACCCGCACAACTGTACGAACACTAATTCCACGGCAAGTGCTCACAACTGATGAATTATGTTTAGCTGAAAGTATTTCAACTGTAAAACAAACTAGAGACTTGACTGTGAAACAGCTTAAGCATCTGCATTTCCATTTCTTTGGCTGTATCCTTGCTCTTCTATCATGGACAAGAATGAAAAGAGTGCCTAATTTATCAACTACATACCACTCATTATTTGATGTCTCTGTACCACCACTTCTTTTGATTTATTAGATACAATATTTGAAACAGATATTTTTTTCTCAGGACAACTGAGTTGTCTTTGTACTCTCATATTATTGTTCTGCATCTAGACAACCACACCACAGATGTACAGAATTTTAGATGAAGCTGCATTATTGATCTATAGTGCCACGATGCTGTTATTTTGTCATGGTCTTACAACCAAAAAGCCCAGATGCCTGGCCTCTATTTTGTCTTTCTTCTCATCTGGGGAAATGAAACCCTTTTACCCCTTTCCCTCCAGTCACACAATTTCCTGCCATCTTCTGTCTCACTTGTGCATAGCTGTTCACTTGTAGCGCTGTCTCTTTTCCAGCTGCTGTTGAATAGACAAGTATCGCTACAAATACAGTTCAGCAATCCTTGGAAAAAAGAAGCAACAGGATATAGGAATATAAAGCAGAAACTATGGTCAAATTCAATGTCCTGAACTGTAATAACTGGAAAGTTGTACACCTGGAAAAAACATTCCCCCACCTCCAATGACAATGGCTGGAATTAACAACTACATCTTTTGTGCTGTTAAGACCTACTTCGTCCAGTAATTAGCTGGCGTATTCTCTCAATAAACAGAGTAGTAAAAGCCAGTTAATGCCCCAGTGCTGCTACTGGAAATCTTTAACAAAAATCAATAGTATTTAACAGATTGGCTGAAATTTGGTTCCAAATAGGGGACTTTCACGTTATGCAGAGAACAGTGAGAATTTTGTCTTATGTGGCTAGTACTGTTTGAAACTGAAATGAAAAGAGAAAGGTAAAGAAATAGAGATACCTAAAGATTATCAGCTTGCTCAAGAAATATCCAGAAGGTAGAAGGAAGAGTCCGAGAAGCAAAATGCCTGGACAGGGGAAGAAAGTAAACAATAGATTTAACAGCATGAAGGTGCAAACCAGTTGCTTTTTGTTGATTTGAATACCAGAGAACTCAGATGTTGTATTTAGGTCTAAAGACAAGGAAAACACACACGTGGAACAAACAAACATCAAATACCTGTGCGACTTCTGTTGCACAGGAAGATTTCTGGGGAAAACACTGGTATCGAGATAGATGCCTAATCTCACAAACGTCCGTGCATTAAAAATCTTGACTTGCAAGTTAATTTTATTTCTGTTAACTACACTTTAAAAAAACCATGGTTAGTGGACATCACATTCTGAGTTGTCTTATCAGGACAACTAGTCAAAAACAAATATACAGAGGCCTGAACAATATCCCACCAAGGAAACCCCTTCTCCTCTTTCCAGTAGTTACTCTCCTAAATTTGAGCATGACCTAGGAGACAGAGCATAGGCTTTCCGTGTCCTTGTGGCTCCCATCACAGCACGTGCTAAGGAATGTTCATTTCCCTGAGGCAGGGCCAAAGGAGAAAGGTCTATTTAATTCTAACCCATCTTTTAATTCCCCCAGTAGATGCAGTGTTCACCATTTTACAGAACAGCCGCCTGGAACAAATGCAAACACTGTGTTCGTCCTGTGGTATACAAGTTATTGCACCAGAGAAACTCCGTGTCTCCTTTCAACAAAGGAAGGTATCTCTCAGATGCACTATTTTCCCAGATACCAAAAAAAAAAAGAGCAGACTGGTTGCAAAAAATCTCAATGCAACTTTATCTAAAAACAGGGAAGAGAAAATTCCTTCTAAAAGGAAAACCATTGAGAGATGTCAGCAAAGGCCTCTCGTCATCATTAAATGGCAACTTCAGCACAGGACTGAACTTAGCCAGATCACTTATGCTATTAATGACCTAATTTTTTGAACCAATCTTTATCATATCCCTTGATGTTCCAGAAATAAAGCAAGCTCTTAGACCCCTTCTCTCCTGAATCATAAGCCCTCCCGAGAAACTGGTGTGTTCCTCCTTTTCTGAGCCTTATACCTAATACCAAATCGCAACTCCAAAATAGCTCAGCAACCTGTATTCACAAGATGAAGAATCCTAAGTCCTACTTAAATTCCTTTTATTACTGGTCTTCACCATTAGACCCTGGGCCCTTCTACAGCCAACAAGAAGCTCTGTTGTTTGAGCTCTCCTTTCAGATCCAAACCATCATCTATTATTAAAATTGTCTCACCTAAACCTTTGCCATGTCTAAGCCATGTCAGTGCAACACATGCTTGTCCTTGCACAGCATCTATAGTAGTCAGCAGGCATAGAACTGATTTCATCTGCTCATCTGTGTTCCCACATGTGCCCTTCTGGCTATCGGCAGCTGTTTCAGGCTGGGACCAGGGCTGTCCACGAGAATGCTTTTCACTTGGTATCTGTTCATCATGCTAAGACCAACTGGGATCCTCCACTTTGAGACTGACTGGAACATACTCTTACTTGAGGACCAACATCTGTGAAACACACTGAACTTGGAGAACTGTCAGGTTGAGTTCAATAATATTCAGAGAAGAGTATTTTCTTCATTGTTTTTAATTGTAGAAGACAGAGAGGGGGAAGAAGAGGGAGCTGACGCAGGTTGATATTACAGCCAGAAAGCATATGATAATGACTACGAAGAGGTTCAATGCTTTCTAAAATTTTGTAAGATGAACTACATAACAAGGTAAGTGCTTTAAAACAGCACTAATATTAAAAGTGCCTGCTATCCCCTTATTTCCTGGAAAGTCATCAAACACTAAGACAGAAAAGAAGGCTGAACTCAGTGGGACAGCTCAGTGTTAAATAAGAATTAGCCTGGCTTCTCTCATGAGTTCACCATTATGCAAACGGCATGATTACACTACCAGCAGAGCCAAAGTTTAATCCATGTGAATAAGCTAAGGTATCAATTTCTACAACTCTCTAAAGCTCGTTAAAGCCTGTAAAACTAGAAAAACTGATGCTCTTGCCACCGGTGTGAAGCATGCCCCTCTCTCCACCCCTTCTTAACTCTGCTTATATAGGGTGACTTGAAAGGCAGAAAGTTTGGCCTCCTCAAAGCTGCAGAAACTGTCAGTTCTCTCTCTCTGCCCCATATGCTTTTTAAGCTTTTGCAACCTCTTAGAAAAGCCATTATTAAGAAAACAGTGGCACTTCTGAACTGGAATGGATAGGATCCTGTAGCAACAGATTCTTCTTCTGAGGAAGCCTCATCAGCAAAGCGGCAAAAGAAACAGGAACGGATGGTGGAAACTTTTTTAGCTGCCTGGATCATGCCACTGACTTCCTCCTGTTTTTGCCCGTCATACTCTCCCAGACCAAATTAAAAACAAGAAAGAAAACTCAACACTGCTGCTGTGCACAACACGGTTCAGCAAGCCTCTTGACGACCTAAAGAATGTGACAGCTCATAGGGCTAGGAGAGAGACGAAGCCTAGAGCTCCACTTGGAGTGTGTCACCAAAGGGGCTGCCAAGGAAGCAGTAGGCTGCAAACAGAATCTTTTCCTGAGAACTTGTTCTTCTGGGCAAAGGCTGGAGGGTTTAGGGTTAAAACTTAGTTTGATGTAAGAAGCTATATTAGCTACTATGAGACTAAGAAATTTTCAGCTATGCTGCCTGCATACTGATAAAAGGTTATTCCCCCCTCCTTATCAACAGTCAGTATTGGAACAAGTAAAACTAAAATCAGAATAAACAAGACTATTTTGATCTGACATTAATTGTATAGTAGAGCTTGTTTTGTGCAATAAGCAAATTGTGCACGCCAAAGTTGGAAGAAAAATGAATATAATAAATATAGTCAGAACTTTTTTGTTACACCTACTTTTACTTCAAGAAAACCTTACAACTTCTCATCTGAACTCTTAAAAAACCAAACACCACACACATGCAAGGCCACATCTTGCATATTAACACATTGAAATGGATGTAGCAAGGCTGCTGTCTTTTTCAGCATCCCTCTCCTAGGCAGAAATGTGTTCATGGTGGAAATGCCCTCACTCTGCTTTTATACAATGCCAAAAACGTACCTATACAAATCTACAAGTCCATAATGGTCTGTTTGACAATGAAGCAGGGCAGGCAGACTATATTCCATAAATCTAGCCTAGCTAGTATTTTTTCCTGTTATAAACTCATTGGCAGTGTAGATCTTTCACTAGCTGCAGAGAATCAGCTGCGGTTGGACAAAGGGGATCAGCACTAGCCATTGCTGAGGAACTCTGTCCCAGTGCTGTCCCAGAACATATTCCTTCCAGCTGCCTCAGATATCATGGTGCTTTGCCACTGCCACAGTTGCAAAGACCCAGTCCAGATCTTTCCCATCCCTATAATCCCAGTATCTCCCCCTTTACATCTTGGCTCTGCAGCCAGTAAACACTGGTGAGTTCCTTTTATTAACATTGAAGCTTGCATTAAGTACTTGACCTTCCTTTCAAAAGGACTCCAATGACCACCTGCCTGACACATATCTCAAGCCATCCTGCACAGCTCCAGCCAGTACCTGGCTTGTCACTCCAAAAACCGGGGCTGGCACAGCACCACCTGCACAAGCGTCAGCAAGCGCACGAAAGCAGGGCTGCCAGCCAAGCACGCAGCGCTGCCAGCTCCAGCCCACGGCAGGGCGTACACAAGCACCTGGAACCAAGCAGTGCACTGGCAGCCCAGCTGCAAAGGTATCCTTTCTCAACTGCCTTCTGAATTGAAAGCAAACCCGATAGCTCAAAGCAGGCTCTGGGGAGAATACAACGAGAAAGTTATCACTTACAAGTGTGAGAAACAAACAAAATGGCTATCTTTCAAAACGCCATTATCATCTCCTAGGTAATTAGCCCTGCCTAGTATCAGGTACACAGGGAAGGGTAGTAAAGACTGGCTGAGAAATTTAAAGAGTTACTCACTTCTGCCAGTCTAATTAAGAGCCAGTTAGGGGCTACTGAAATAATAATCTCAATTTGCAGAACACAAGGCAACAGAAGCAGGAGAAACGGGAAGTGAGCCGTAGTGTCCTCCATGGCTGGGAGCCACTCACTGGTGGGAGGTGCTGCAGGAAGCAGCTCCCTGACCTTCTCCAGTCAGGCTCCCACCGCCACGGCACCAGGCAGGGCTGCGAGGCTCCCACCGCCACAGCACCGGGCAGGGCCGCCACACTCCCACTGCCACAGCACCGGGCAGCCAGGCTCCCACAGCCACGGCGCAGGGCAGCCAGCCACTTGGGAACCAGGGTCCTCTGTGCGGAGGTGCTGGCACTTTTCTCAAATACGTGTGTAAATGTTTGCCTACTTAGCTATAAATATATTTAAATATGCACATAATCATACCCATCTGTAAATACCCCACATTTTGCAACATACACTTATTTAAATATGTACATACTTAAATAAGAACCCTAAGTAGGAGACTAACCTCCTTCTTTCTCTCATCAGTGTGGGCCCAACCCAATTCCTGATGAAACAAAGAGGAATTTGTACATGGTTTTCATCGAGCATTAGATGAGGCCTCAGAAGCCCCCACGGCTCCCTCCTGTACATACACTATCAACATTCTCTAACAGCTTCACATTTCCTGAGGCCACGTATTACAATGATCTGTTCAGACAAGGGAATATCAGGACACAGAGGCCTTGTGAGAAGAAAGGTCTGGGAGCTTCAAGATAGCGAGACAGAAGAGATTTCCTCCCATGCTCCTTTCAGCACGTACTTTTTCATCAGATAAATATAAATAAGTAGCATAGCAGTTGTTTAGTGAGCAGCTTAGGGACATATTGTTCCCACTGTCCTAATTTTCCCGACACAGTTGGTAAATTTAGACATCTAATTAACAGTCTGTGCCATTTATCAGGTTACTCGTTGCTGGGTTTTTTTAAGGCCGTCAATTAAGCTTTCCATACCTTAGACATTTCTCCATCTCCAGACAGCCCTAGGCCTCTGACAGAATGATTATAAATGCCTCTAACACATCCCTTTCTGTTTATATGGGCTTTAGACAGTCCCAGAGAGATGAACTAGGGTCATCTCTAAAGCTAGCTTCAAAGTAATACTTTAACACTGGCATCCGTGGGATGGAGCAGACCAAGCAGGAGAAAGAATGGAAGAATTTACAGTTCTTCTCTAAAGAGTCAGCTGGGATACAGTCATCCAGAAAGAGCCATATTGTAAAACATCTGCATATTTGTGGACATTTTGATAATTATATTTGTAACTCTTACTCTATAGGCCTTGCTGTTCTATGCTTAAGAATGTATATTTTTACCTTTGCTCATTTATCCTCTTTTGTGCTCGTACCTCTTACCTCTAACATGTAAGACTTTCCATAGCAAAATGTTTAACCCTAGCAGTGATGCTATTTGATTTCAAGTCCCTTTTATCACAGAAGGAGTAAAGGCAATTAAGAATGTTCAAATCAAAAAGATCTTCTACAAGTTCACTGCCACACACAGATACAGAAGCAGCTTGCAGTGCTATGACAGATAGAGAAGTTCTGTCTGCAAAGTAAAGAGTCTTCTACCAGATCAATGCTGCAGGCCTGCACTAACGCGAATCCTCTTTAACAAGCAGTGTGTTTATTATCACTTCTTTACAAAAGACTAACAAGCATGTATCTGGGTCTTCTGGTTTAAGCTTAGCTAAAAAAATACAGCTAAATGTGTATATGCATCAAATTTCGATAATGATATTCCAGTCTGAAAAAGGCAGATGCAGTGTGAAAAAGTCACAAGAAAAAACTAGGTTCTCTTCACCCCTTTTTCTTCCTCCTGGACCATCCAGATAATTGTTATATTACTACTACCAGGAGCAGGCAAAGGAAGAAAACGCTCTGCACAAGTATCTATTCAGACCTGCTCAGATGAGACACAATGCATTTCTTTTTTTCTGTCAGTAGTAACAACCCAACTAAAACTGCAAAGGTAATCACCTTCAGGGTCATGCCTTGACCACATGAAACCTGTTTACAGAAATGCAGGATACTGAAAATCAAAAACACCTGCCATGAATGTTTAGTAGGCAAAGACAATCCATAACATCATGCAGTGCCAAAGAAAGCTTTCCTACACCTCTCTTTTTACACACGTGCTTTAAATGATCATTTTTTAGGGTGTGGTTCCTGTTTGCTTTGGCAGCTTCTACGAAGAAGATGGGGTGTGCAGCCCCATATAGAACCAGACGGGAAAAATTCTGACAAAGTTTTGCAAGAGATTAAATATTTTGCAGTGCAAAATCCTGTCTGACGTCAATCTAACCTCTAATAAGACAGACCTCCACTTTGCCTCTCAGCACGTCACCTGGCTTCCCCTGAAGGTCTGACCTTACTGTCTGTAGCTCCAGGGCAGCCCAGCACTTCTGCTCTCCTGAGCCCCAGAGCCTTGGAAGGAGCAGCCCAGAGCAGTCTGCTGGGGAGCTGCCCACGGGAGCCAGGAGAAAAACCCACCACCCTTCTCTCTGGCTCTGCTCCACTGCCAGCAGCACTGCTGCAGCCTGCCGGGAGAAGCCAGGGCTTCCAGGGTCCTTAACTCTGCAACAGCCGGTCACTTTGAGTACTCACGGCTCTCTGGAAAACAATCTCAGTGTCAAGTCTGGGTGCTCAGGGAAACCAAATTGAATTTTCAAAAAAATCTAATGCTTTTCAGTGCCTTCCTCATTCCTCCCTGAAATATATTTATCTGGGTTCCAATTTTTGTATCCTGCCTGGGGATGAAATGATGGGCTCTTGAACATAACTTAGTAACAATAAACTGGGCAACACATCAGTTTTAAGACTTTCTGCTTCAATTCTTTCGGTAGCTCTTTCACGCTATGGACAGATTTCTGCAGCAAAAGCAGTAACCCAAGTTTGCTGGAATTGCATCGCACACATGGTTCAAATACAGTCTGGCTGATACAAAGAAATTTGCAGCACTTCCTATCAAGATATTCACGTCAGAGATCATCACAGAACTCCAGAAATTCAGGTCACAGGGAAGTTATTTTTTGAAAGGGATAAAACATTAGGATTCAACATAAAAAAAAATCTTAGAAATTTAAGAACAAGGTTGTGACCAGTGGACAGCGAAAATCTACAAAATGTCTGTGGATACAATAATTAATACTGGTTTCCAAGGTGAAAGCTAGCACCTTTGACTTTAGAGTAACAACTAACCTGGGTTAGCAAAAACCTTGATTGAAACCATTATGTTTCACTCACTCTCTGTGGTTGATCATGCCTAGGGAGACTTCCTTCATTATATAAAGCGTGTAGGAGATAAATGGAACAAAAATCTCTAGGACAGTTAGGTCAGGCGACATGACATACACTACAGTGACACATTTTCCTCTATGAAGCCAGAAATTTCCAGTCCTCAGACGTGATAGCTGTGTCAAGTTTACTTTTCAGGCAGAAAAAAAGGTGCTGTTACAGTTCTGGCTAACCTTTGTAGAAACCCTTAATTCACAGAACAAGTGTGGAATCTTGTCTGGGAAAAACTGATCTCCTGCTTCATGCCTTGAAGCTACTACATGCCGTAAGTACCCTGACAAGGTTTTGAATCAGACAATAAGGATGAAACGGAGGAAGAGAGTCTGTTGGGGCACGGGGCGGGGGGGGATGAGAACAGCAGATGGTAACATTTGTTATTTTTCGCTTTAACAGTCCAAATAAGTCTAAAACCCAAAGCAACTATGCTGCTCCGATGTAATTAAGTGCTTCACTAATGTGAAAAACCTTTCTTTATGAGACACAGCAGAGTACAGAAGGTTGCCTCTGAATGGCCACTCCAAAAAACCACCCTAATCAAAGACATTTGCCAGCCTTATCAAACACAGATGCACAAAGTTAGGGGCTGGAGAGCATCTCTGTTAGCAACAAAAATTGGCAGTGAGCCTTTGGTAGATCCAAGCACCTTAAAACAGAAATCAACTCTTCATTGTACAAAATGCTAAATAGATTTGGAGGTTCTTCAAAGTCCAAACACACAGAATAATGTTGAACACATGTCTGTCTTCAGTGTACTTTTAACTCAAACTCCAGCATTTAATAAACTAATCCAGACTAGGACTCTCTAGTACCTTAGATTTGGGTATGAAGTACTGACCGTAGTGGTGGAGGGTGAAATGCGAAAGTTGAAGAGGATCCAGCTGCATTTTCCCTGCAAACAAATGCCCAGCTTCCACAGCTGTTAAAATCTTGAGAACATTCATTTTGTAGAATTACAAGCATGTTCCAAAAACTTGCGAGGTGCTGCATCTACCTCCATACTAAGAAAAAACACTCTTTTCTTAGGAAAAGAAAACAATAAACTCCATTTTCTAGAACACATCATGGGCAAGACTTCATTCTATGAAGCTATCTGTGAAGAAATAAGTACGGCTACCCAGAGCACAAATATAACTCTAACTCAAAAGTAATGGGCTCTGTGATAAATTAAGACATTCTTTTCATAGATTATAGTGCATTCCTGTCACATTAAGGCATTTTGAGCTATAAAGCCAGCCTAGAGATTGATTGAACTATTTTTTCAATAACCGAAGGAATTATTTGCCAACATATATATTCCAAACAATTTTCTTAAACCTTATTGAGGATACTTTTATGAATGTTAAAATGAAATAAAATCAGATCTATGATTAAGCACTGCTTTACTGAGCAAGTTAAACTTTGGAGCAATGCTACAAAGCAACAGGAACAGTGTGTACAACTGACTTGTGTATTTGGAAAAAAAGTAAAAATTACTTTTAGAAACCCAGATAATTCTTCTTATTCTTTTTTAAACTTTAATGGCATGGAGAGATGTGACAACCATAATGATTTTTTTTCATGAACTCTAAAATCCCACCAACTACCCATGTGTTATTTACTAAAAGGGGACCAGGAATCTTTCCTGTGTAAAACAGCCTGTGACTGAACACACAATCAGGAACCTACGTGTTTTAACTTGGTCACAGCTCTCTTCCCGCAGCCTAAGGTCTCTTAATCCATTGACCAATAAAACCACATTGCTAAGATGAGGTTCTTGTCTGTATCAGGCTGCTTTTGTATAGCAACTGCAGAGGTAAACAGCACAACTGGCTCTTCCTCCCCCTGCCGCTTAATAAGGATCTGCAGAAAGTCAACAGAAAACCAAGCCAAAACAAAAAAAACTCAAACCGTGACACCACAAAACAAACCCCCAAAACCCAAACCCCACAACGCTGGACATCTAGACTCAGCCAGCGACCAGCAACAGCAATCTTCCCTGAGCCCTGCTGAGCTGCCCAACTGCACCTCCCCCGCCACCTCAGCAGGTTTGCCTTTGGCCTTGGCAAGGGGCGGGCAGCCCCTACCTGCCCTGGCCCTTACACGGGGAAGGTGTTAGTCCTGGGTGAAAGCCCGGACACACGCTAGCATCCCAGCTACCCTCCAAGTCAGCGAAGTGGTGATCATAGAACCATAGGTTGGAAAAGACCTCTAAGATCATTGAGTCCAACCATCCACCCAACACCACCATGCCTACTAAACCATGTCCTGAAGTGCTACATCTACACCTTTTTTGAACACCTCCAGGGATGAGGACTCCACCACCTCCCCAGGCAGCCTGTTCCAATGCCTGACCACTCTCTCAGTAAAGAAATTTTTCCTAATATCCAATCTAGACCTCCCCTGAGGCAACTTGAGGCCATTGCCTCTTGTCCTATCACTAGTTACTTGACAGAAGAGACCAACACCTGCCTCACTACAAGCTCCTTTCAGGCAGTTGTAGAGAGCAGTAAGGTCCCCCCTCAGCCTCCTCTTCTCCAGACTAAACAGCCCCAGCTCCCTCAGCCGCTCCTTGTAAGACTTGTTCTCCAGACCCCTCACCAGGCTCGCTGCCCTGCTCTGGACATGCTCCAGCACCTCAGTGTCCTTCTTGTGGTGAGGGGCCCAAAACTGAACACAGTGCTCGAGCTGCGGCCTCACCAGTGCCAAGTACAGGGGCACGATCACTTCCCTACTCCTGCTGGCCACACTATTCCTGACACAAGCCAGGATGCCGCTGGCCTTCTGGGCCACCTGGGCACACTGCTGGCTCATGTTCAGCCGGCTGTCGACCAGCACCCCAAGATCCTTTTCTGCTGGGCAGCTTTCCAGCCACTCCTCCCCAAGCCTGTAGCGTTGTTGTTGTGACCCAAGTGCAGGACCCAGGACTTGGCCTTGATAAAACTCATACAGTTGGCCTCGGCTCATCG
>Ga0065711_1035046_pt1 | contig 22886 bp, 13 predicted proteins | sample Hoacrofraction12_FD_59098 | JGI IMG/M metagenome (GOLD analysis project Ga0065711, IMG submission 59098) | Hoatzin crop microbial communities from Cojedes, Venezuela - Epithelial fraction 12 v2 (version 2) | ecosystem: Host-associated > Birds > Digestive system > Esophagus > Crop | place... | reverse complement strand
CCCGCCTGGACAAGGTCCTGTGCAGCCTGCTGTAGGTGACCCTGCTTCGGCAGGGGGGTTGGACTAGATGACCACAGAGGTCCCTTCCAACCCCAACCATTCTGTGAGTCTGTGAGTCTGATTCGCAGCTGGCAAATCAAAAAGGCCCAGGAGAAAAAGAAAAAGAGATCAAATGTGGTATTGTTTAGACAAAGGAAGCTTGTCTCCAGAGAGGAACAGAATGACACTTCTGTTGAGTATCAAAGAGGAAGCGTGGGTTATCGCTGTCCTGATTTTTTGCAGGGTGGAGTTGCCATGCTCTTTTATTTGATGATGATTTGTACACAAGGTAAGCTATGGTACACTGGCAAAAGGCAGAGCCAGCATGGTTCCATACAGTTTGTGTAACTTTACTCAATGGTTGTTTACTAGCTGTGCCTGATGAAACATGTAAGGGTCCATTGTAACCAGGATTAATATTTACTTTGCTTCTATTTCCCTTTTTCAGTGTTTTATTTGAAGAGATTGTTTTTTCTTTTGGTGGTTCTAAAGCTTTGTTAAGCTGTGGGAGGTGGTCGTTGTAGTATTTTGCTGAAACATCCCTGGGAGTATATTTTAAGATAGATTCCTATTATTTCAGTTTTTACTTGATTGAAGTTTTTTTGTATGTTGTACACTAGAGCCAGTTCTTGTTTTTATAATGACATTGCTGCAGTTCAGGACATAAAGCCAATGGAGTTTAGTCTAAATTTTAATTTTTAGGGTTTTCTTTAAAGCTTTCATTTACACAAAGAGAAGAGGAACAATTTCTCAGTGGGCAGCTGTGGTGGGTTGACCGTGGCTGGATGCTCTATCACTCCCCCTCCTCTGCTGGACAATTGAGAGAAAATACAACAAAAGGCTTGTGGGGCAAGATAAGGACAGGGAGAGATCACTCACCAATTACCATCATGGGCAAAACAGACTCAGTTTGGGGAAAATTAATTTCATTTATTACCAATCAAATCAAAGAAGGGTAATGAAAAATAAACCCAAAACTTAAAACACCTTCCCTCCCACTCGTCCCTTCTTCCCGGGCACAACTTCACTCCCAACTTTCTCTACCTCCTCTCCCCAAGTGGCGCAGGAGGACAGGGAATGGGGCCTGTGGTCAGTTCATCACACGTTTTCTCTGCCGCTCCTTCCTCCTCAGGGGAGGCCTCCTCACACTCTGCCCCTGCTCCAGCATGGGTTCCCTCCCACGGGAGAAGGTCCTCCACTAGCTCCTCCAACATGAGTCCTTCCCACGGGCTGCAGCTCTTCACGAACTGCCCCAGCGTGGGTCCCTTCCACGGGGTGCAGTCCTTCAGGAACAGGCTGCTCCAGCGTGGGTCTCCCACGGGGTCACAAGCCCTGCCAGAAATATCCATTAATGCTATGTATCACCTATCAGAGAGTCAGGCTGGATGTCAGTCAGAGTGGCAAAAGATGAAGTCAGTCTGGAAACTAAAGGACCATCCAGGGGAACCACAGAGCCAGTTTCTGGAAGGACTGCTGCTGCCATCCTGCTGCACACCAAAGCTCCAGCTGGAAAGGAGTTAGCTGAGGGCTAAAACCCAGTACATATAGATCATGCTTGAATACCATTACCAAGCAGCATTGCTATACATAGGAGAATTAATCCAGCCTAAGAAAAGGCGTATCAGCTGCAAAGGAATAACCAAACTGAATCTAGAAGATGATCTGCCATCATAATTAGAGTTTAACCTTTAATGATGAGGTCATTCCAGAGTGACTACAGTGGGCACTGATGGGATCAGAACCCCTAAGTGACAAGCAGGTTTCAAGTAATTGTTTCAATGGGCTAATTTCAGCTTTATTCACTCCGGAAATTTCCCTTCAGAAGGCTCAACTGTCAAGGCAAAATCCAGCATCTGAAAGCAAGGTTTTAAAATGCCTTTTTTTATTATTTTTATCTAGCACATACTGGTTCATGAAGAAAGAAATTATGTGCTTTCCCCGTGCTCTCTTGATGTAGAATTATATTCTGTAGCAAAGATTGTGGTTATCGGTGCCTGTTGCTGAGGATGTTCATTAGATATTATCACCTTCAAATATGGGAAACAACCTTTGCTCCTACTTATTTTTGTGGGAAAAATGATAGCACACAATGATTGCTAGTCATCACTGCTTTTCTGATAGTTTGGTCCTGCAGCATGCCTTAAAGAGATGATTTTGCTTAAAGGAGGATTCAAGTGTATATATCCAAGTGTGACCTATGGCATGGTGAAAAATAGACAAGAATTCAAAAAAGAGGTAGGACTGTCTCATTTGTGTTATCCCTGAAAGCTGTATAGATAATTAAGGCTTTTTCAAGGATTGTATATGAAGGTTGGTTTAGATACAATAAAAATTACCATGTTTTTCAAAACATAATAGATTGTCTAGAAGTTGAGAGGAAGACTCTGTATGAAGTGATGCAGTACTGCCAAATTACTTTTGTGTTTAAATAACTCTTGATTTACTCTTTCTAAGAGTTTGTATCTTCTGAAATTTGTGCTGCTAGTTTGAAAAAAACAATGGAAAGATAATAAAAATCAGAGTAGCTTCTACTGTTCTACTGTTTAATGAGCTAAGGATACTAATGGATTAATGTTAGACATCATGATTTTACATTTAGAAGATGACTTGCTGCTGTTTCAAAATCAGCCTTTCCTGTTAAGGTTGATCTGTTGTCAGTTTGTTGAATCTGTACCATATAAAACAGCAGTAACGCTCAACAGGGTGTGGATTAGAACATGGTAAGTGTGTTTCCCAAGAGTACGGGAAAATATTGATGAAGTCTGAAACTCAATGCGTATCTTAGAGCTTATAACTATGCTCAGGCAATGAAGCCTTCAGCATTATTCGGGAGATCTGATACTTAATTTTATGTGTTTATTTTTTGGAATGTCAATGTTTTGTGTATAATTAGTAAACTAACTCCTTTCAATTCTAAATTCTGTTTATTTGTTGCATTCACTTTAGGCTATTTGCTTGAGAACCACATTTTAATAGCTATCGAGCTAGGCAGGGAGTTCAGTTTATGGCAACTATCATGAAAAACTTCCCTTCAAAGCCTGTGGTAACACTGTTAATATTGTCCTAAATGGCATTTGGCTCCTTTGGCCAGTCTGTCTTCTTTTGCAGATATAACATGAGACACAGGAGAGACAAATTGGATGGATTTATGTAAGGTACACCTAGAAATATTTCTAGGTGGAGAGCATGGGGCTTCTCCTAATCCCCAGAGCAAAGACTGTTACTTCAGTGCCCCCCTGCATTCCCATTCTTTTCACCTGAGCCTCCTTCTGTAATGTTATCACAAACATTTTTGTTGTCCATTCCCTTCTCCGTAGAGGGATGAATGGCAATCGATAGCAAGCCCTTTCTCAGTTAAATGGATTTAATCAGGCAGTATAAATTTACTCACAGATGAACGTTTCATGGAAACTATGTGGGTTTCAGGAAACTTGGACCAGAATGCCAGGTTTCTGGATGAAATGCTGCAATACCAGCTGGCTTGCTTGTGCTACTGGAAACCTTCTGGTGGTCTGATATCCTTGCTGCAAGGAGCCTCACAACCAGGGATCGTGATATTCTTGTCTTTGTACTGAATACTCTGAGAGCCTCAGCTCAGTGAAGATTCCAAGGACTTCTAGGCTATTCTTACCACAGCATGGGAAAGGAGCTAAAAAGTTCCTTATGTCCAAATATCCTGAGTGCCTCCTACTAGAGTGCAGCATAGGGAACCCCTGGAGATGGACAAACACATCCTCTTTTCCCCCACATTAAAAAAAAAAAAAAAAAATCAGAACGAATGTTTTCCCACATTAAAAGGTTACTTTTAAGAATGTTTTGTGTCCACAGGAATCTTTGAAATGTCAAGCTTTGATACTCAGCTGGAATTAAGACTTGGGAGAGTTTTAAGCTCTACTGGGTATGGTTCTTGAGAAATAACAAATTCTCAGCACTGAGACATGATAATCTCTGCTTTTCAGAGCCTATTGTCTTGTCTGGAACCTTCCACTCCTCAATGCTTACTTATAAGGGCCCACACTAAATAACAGCCATCTTTCAACTTCCATGAAGCAAGTTGTCTTTTTACAGCTGGGAAACTGAGGCCCAAGAGAAATGTCATTTGCAATGTCAGGGCTTCAGAAGGCTTACTGGAAAGCCTGGCAGTATCTTGATCTGATCTGACTCACAATGCCTTCCACTAACTCTTCCACCCACACTCCAGAAAAGAAAGACTCCTCCCCCTCTCTAAGGAATAATGCTGGTAACAGTTGTAAACAAAATGCTCTACCTTGTGCTCTTTTGCTTCTTCTTCCATATCTAATCTCTGGAGCCTTTTAGTAGCTCTATATTCCCATCACTTCAGTCCTGGGAGCATGGAAAACCTCTCACTGTTCTAAGGGGAAGAGATTGGAGGAAGTTCCAACCACAGTCTCCCTATTAGAATGTAGGAACTCTGTCTTTGGCCAAGATCTTTTTACTTTCTTTCCAACTCTGGATTATGTTTTTCTGGGAAACTTGCCTTTAAGTGCAACTGGCAGCATTTTGTGCCTTTTGGTTCCTTTCCAATGGGTGAGTCTCTGCGTACTACCATGCCCTCAGCCCCAGGATCTAACGGAGCCTGTGCTAAGCTAATGCCTTGTGCCCTCCTGTATCCAGCTCTGTGGCACCGATATGCAGTCAGGTTAAGAAAGATGAGAGTACAGTTCTGTAACACAAGCTGAGCATTTAAATACAGGGTTCTTTTGTGTTTTTATTGTATTCATAAAAATGTTCAAGTGAAGGGACGATAAAAAAGAAGAGTGGCTTTATTAAAAGAGAAAAAATAAGTGTGTAAAGTTGTTCCAAAATCTTCCCAAGATTCATCAAATGACCTGAAGGCAGAGGTTTAAAATAGATGTGAAAATAGCTGAAATTCAGAGCTACTTGTAAGATACAGAGGAAAAGGTACTTCTATGCATTAAAATAATAATATGTCCATTTTCTTTCCTGGAAAATGTGTTGTGGTTTGGTGTTCAGGTAGTACCTGATGTGGACCACCTGTTGGGTGATGCAGTGGCTTGAAGCAGAGGCCTGAGCAAAGTGTAACACGTGAGCTGGGGCTCCATGGAGATTCTGTGACAGTAAGGCACCTCTGAGTCACTTCTCCTCTTTGACCGATCCCTAATGGGGGTGGGATAAGAATTTTCCTTGTGACTTAAGTTTGAGCAATGACTAAAATGCCTTTCCTTCATCATCCACTAGATGTGCAGGCTACGTGGCTGCTTCAGCCAGTGAGGAGCCAGGACTTGCTCCATCCTTCCCCACATGGAGCTTAGCCATTGGATGGTGGAACTGTTGGAAGAAGTGGCTTTCTTTTTCTGTGCGTTGATTTCCATCCTGAAAGTGGCAGAACTCATAGGACTCATTGCTTCGGGTTTTGGTTCCCAGGTGTCCAACATGCTGTGAGTCAGAACAGAAGCACAAGCAACTGCTCTTGCTGATGTGGAGCTGTTGGTACCTACTACAGGAGTTCATGTCAGACGCTTCCCCTCAGTGTGTGCGCTAATAGGATCTCCCTCCTTTAGCCTGCTGGTTTTTTTCATGAAACTTGTAGGAATTTTTCTGTTCAGTTGCTTTTGCTGTTCTAGTTTTATTTAACATTGGCTATTGCTTGTCCAAGTTACTAGGGGGAGAAAATGGTGGCAGCGATGGACAGGCACACAAATGTTTGCATAGTATGATCACACAAGTCTTGTTTTCTTGTGTGTTCTTCCTTTTTCTAAAGCCAAAATGTTTCTGAATTTGGCATGAATTTCTGGAGAGCTGGGCTGGAACTTCAATTTCTTTGTCAAATCAGCTATTAAAAGATTTTCTTCCAGTTCCATTCAGTAGCCTTGGTTACTCCTCAGCATAGCTGATAAACAGTTTGGTGAACAGTGGGTCTTTTTTGTTCCACCACCCAGGCATACAGCTCATGTCATAGTGTACTTCAAAGAGCCTTTCATATCTCAGAATGGAGACAAGAGTACCAAGGCAGCAGGTATCCTAGGAGAAGACTGAGGGTCAACTTCTGTGACTCCTGCAATTTTTTTTTATTACTATTTTATTTAATCTGAAGAGGCATACAGTTGAGCAGGATGGCAGGGAAATAGCTGAATTAAAAAAAAAAATCTACATCAAGTTCACAAATGTATAGTGAAAACAGAATCCTCCTTTTTTCTTTCTTATAATATGTGAACTTGATGATATTAAATAGAATAAAATTGATGATATTAAATAGAATAAATGTGTATGCAAGACAAGGAAATGCTACTTTTATTCAGTGTCTAGTAAGTCTGTTTAATTCATTGTCAAGGAAGGTTACCAAGATTAATACTGTAGCTGGATAATTTAAAAGGGCTGAATAATTTTATGACCAATAATACTTCAAACTCCTTAGGCTATATGAAATCTCATGCTTCAAAATGTGCACTGATAGCAAACTACACTTCACTACTCTTTTCTTCTACTGCATCAATGGCTAGAGTTTGGCTTCAAGGTGCTTTCTGCAGTAAAGCACTAACTAAAGACAGGATTCCAGGATGAATTGCTGAAAGCAGCTTGGTAGTTCCCTAGTTCCTGTATATTGCATGCACAAGAATTTCGTTAGACTGTGAAATCTGTCCTACCTGTAATGCTAACAGAAAGATAAGAAGGTTTTTTTTAAAATTCAGACATTTTAACATTGTTAGTTTCAGCTTCCATGTTGTATCAAGCTGTGTAAAGAGTCAGTCTAAGTAAGGTTCTCACCTGCAAAATATATACAGTCCTCTTTTGGACTACAATGGCAATTTTGTCTTGCCCCAAGACTTCCAGTTCTCCAAAACATGATTTATAGCCTTATCTGACATGAAATAAAAATGGAAGTCTTTTGTAGTGCTTCTCACACATCCACTTCCGGATGAAATCAGGAAGAGAATTGCACTTTACCAGCTTTCTCATTTTTATCAACTTCTACAAAGTTTCAGTTCATCTTAAGACTTCCACTTCAGTCAATCTTAAGTTACTTCTTCTTACACAGTCTTAGGTGTACCAGACTTCTACATTCTTAACATCTTTCTAAATAGTCTTTTAAATGCATGGCATTTGGTTTTGCTATTGTAATATTGTCATTGGGGTTCTCATGTCCAACCCCGAAGGAATGTGATTGTATTTCCTGTAGTAGAAGTCTTGAAAAATTGCATTCTAAGATTGTGTGTTTTGTATTATTAATTTGAATCTTCTTTTTTGGAGGGGTCAGTTGCTATGGGGAGGACAGCATATAGCTGTAATCTGTACAATTAGGATCCTATTCATTGTGACTTGCATTTGCCTCCTCCTCTCCTCCCCCTATAAAACAATCTACAACTGAGACAAAAATTAAATGAGATGAATCTGAGAAGATGCAGAGGTCTTTTAAGGTGTCTTAGGGTGGGGTAACCTGTTGAACTGTGCAAGTTCCAGGCCAGGTAGGATTCATGGCAAATGAAGACAAGGAAGACACATGTCAAGGAGGGTAAAACCTCTGACAGTGGAATAGCTCAATAGCTATTCTAGACCTGTTGCACTTGTGTTATTGTGACTTTCATAGAAGTATTCCTTTGCCTACATAGGCCTCTGACCTTTCTTTTCTGTTCAGAGTGCTTAAAAGAGAAGTAAATTGTCTGTTGTTTTGTGCACCCTTCAAAGTTGTTCCATTTGTAAAAGATTTACCGTTGGTGTGCAATATTGTTACATCAGATATGACCAGAAATGGCTGCATTCTATTGCAGTCCGCTGAGATGTAAAATTACCTGTGATTTTCAGTATGTAATGTCAATTTCTGGAAGTCTGTAGGATTTTATTTTTCATGAATTTCACATAATTTTTATATTTTTTACTGCGTGTGTCTCTAGGACTTTTCAAGTTGCAGTAGCAGGTTTTGATTAGACATCTAAAAGTACAGAAATTGCTCTGTTGCAATCAATTACTTTCTGCTTTAAAAGTGCAGACACTTGGGGACAAAAACCAAATATGACTTTGACGCGGTTGGCTTTCAACACGAATAGCAAGTAGTCACAGCAAACGACATTGGAGTAGTTCATAATGTTAAGAAATGCTTGTCTTCTGCTTGCTCATTCTAAGAGTTGTATTGGCTTGTGGCCACGGTGCTAGCTGAAAAAAGGGTAACTTTGGAATGGCTTGGACTCATAATTAGCTCAGTTGCATTGGTTTACCTGAAGTAGGTGAAGTATCATGCCAAGGAATCTAATTTTCTGTGAGTTATGCCAAGAACTTCTTAGATGGGGGGCAGAATTTCACTTTGTTACCTTTTCAGAGGAGAATCAGTGAGCATTGCTTTTTCCAGGAATAATTTAGGTTTCACGTCCGGAAGGACTTCTATTGTGTTTGTACAAAAGCAATCCGAAATCAAGCAAAAAAACCCACAAGGGTGCTATGGCAATATATGGGACTTATGTTTGCCATTTATCACTGCTCTGATCTGATGATCTCGACTGTTCAGTGCTAGGGACACCCATAAAACCTGATGTTCTCTTGATCTAATTCTATGTGATTACATCTCTTTCCCAACCTGCTTGGCAAGGAGCACTTGCCTGCCAAGCAGTGCACACGTGCGAGCTGACACGCTGCAGCAGCACTCTTGGGAGAAGCTGCCATTTTGGTTCCAAAGTATGGATGTAGTAAGTAAAATTCTTTGTTGCTCCCTTAAAGAGATGACAGTGTTTTAAATAATAAAATGACAATGCAAAGACTAGAGGGAAGAGCTGTCACAGCCTAATTGAAAGTTCGTTACACTGCTTATACCATTATCGTAAAACTCTTTATCATGTGTCTGTAAATGTGCAAATTAAAAACCCAGAGGTAATTTTGTATTTTATCTGCATGTAAAAAGATTGTGAAATTATCATCTCTTTCATAGTTAAATAACTTTAACCTGTGTGGTGACCTTTGAATATGCAAATAATAGAGCTTTGTTGGATGAAATACATTTTGTTAATTGTAAAACGATAAGTGGAGAAAATCTGAGGAAAACAGGAATTCATTTTGAAGTAATCATAGTGGAAGGTTTATGTGATAAGGAAAAAGGAAGCGTTTTATATTTATGTGCAGGCTCAGAAAAATGATTGTCTACTGCTGTTAAAGTCTGTGACTCTGCAGCTGTAATCAAAACCAGCAGGAGAATTTCTAACTTACATCACCAGCAGCAAACTTGATGAATACATAATGCATGCCCAGAGACTTCAAGAATTTCAATAGGCTCTTAGGTAACAGGGCTTTTTCTTTTTTTTTTTTTTTGTTCTTAGTTTGTAAGATGTCTTTGAAAAAACTTAATGCTGTGACCATGAAACTGAGCAATAATTAAACATTTTTCTGCAGGTCAGAATGATCATTTTCACATAAAGAGGAGAGAGAATGTAATGAACAAGAAGAGAAAATTAGTTGCTCTTAGGCATAGTATAAGTTGGTTTTGAACAAATCTGTCTAGCCTCTTATCAAGACAGGCATGCTGACTTGTGACTTTGCTGTCTCCAGGCCTGCTCACCTCACTGTGCTTGTGTGCACATGAGTCCCTCCCACTGTAAGGGAAGATCAGGTTTGTGACCACCTGAGGAACCTGAACATACATAAGTTTATGGGGCCTGACAAGATGCATCCCAGAGTCCTGAGGGAATTGGTTGATGTAGTTGCCAAGCCACTCTCCACGATATTTGCAAAGTCATGGCAATCAGGTGAAGTCCCTGGTGACTGGAAGAAGTCCCATTGACCCTGGGAACTACCGACCTGTCAGCCTCACCTCTGTGCCTGGGAAGATCATGGGACAGATCCTCCTAGTAGCTATGCTAAGGCACACGGAGGACAGGGAGGTGATTCGAGACAGCCAGCATGGCTTTACCAAGGGCAGGTCCTGCCTGACCAACATGGTGGCCTTCTATGATGGAGCGACTACATCAGCGGACAAGGGAAGAGCTACAGATGTCATCTGTCTGGACTTCTGTGAGGCCTCTGACACGGTCCCCCACAACATCCTTCTCTGTAAATTGGAGAGATGCATGGATTGTTTGGAGCATGTGGAATTGGTTGGATGGTCACATCCAGATGGTAGTGGCCAATGGCTCAATGTCCAGATGGAGACTGGTGACGTGGTGTCCCTCAGGGGTCTGTACTGGCACCAGTGCTGTTTAATATTTTCATCAATGACATTGAGAGCGGGATTGAGTGCACCCTCAGCAAGTTTGCAGATGACACCAAGCTGAGTGATGCAGTCAACATGCCTGAGGGACGGGATGCCATCCAGATGGACCTGGACAAGCTTGAGAAGTGGGCTCATGTGGACCTCATGAGGTTCAACAAGGCCAAGTGCAAAGTCCTGCATATGGGTCAGGGCAACCCCCACTATCAATACAGGCTGGGGGATGAAGGGATTGAGAGCAGCCCTGAGGAGAAGGACTTGGGGGTACTGGTGGATGAAAAGCTCAATATGAGCCAACAAGGTGCGCTCACAGCCCAGGGCCAACCATGGCCTGGACTGCATCAAAAGCAGTGTGGCCAGCAGGGCAAGGGAGGGGATTCTGCCCCTCTGCTCTGCTCTGGTGAGACCCCGCCTGCATCCAGCTCTGGAGCCCTCAGCACAGGAAAGGCATGGACTTGTTGCAGTGGCTCCAGAGGAGGCCACAAAAATGATCAGAGGGCTGGAACACATCATGAGGAAAGGCTGAAAGAGTTGGGGTTGTTCAGCCTGGAGAAGAGAAGGCTCTGGGGAGACCTTGTTGTGGCATTTCAGTACTTAAAGGGGGCTTTTAAGAAAGATGGGCACAAACTTTTTAGCAGGGCCTGTAGCAACAGGACAAGGGGTAATGGTTTTAAACTAAAAGGAGGTAGATGTTGCCTGGATGTAAGGAAGAAATTGTTTACAGTGAGAGTGGTGAAACACCGGCACAGGTTGCTCAGAGAGGTGGTAGATGTCTCATCCCTGGAATCACTCAAGGTCAGGTTGGACAGGGCTCTGAGCAACCTGATCTAGTTGAAGATGGCCTTGCTCACTGCAGGGGTTTGGACTAGAAGACCTTTAAAGGTCCCTTTCAACCCAAACCATTCTATGATTCTATGATTTTAAGTGTCTGTGTCTTGATTTGGTGATCTCTGAATGAGGTGGGTCTGGATTTCACTTTACAGCTGGGACCCAAACAGAGACTTCAGTTTACTTCTCCAGCAGTCTGTAGTGGGAATCATAAGCTGCTATATTGTTGTAGCCATTTTGGAGTGTTCCCACGTACCATTATGCTCCTAGAAGCAACAAAGTTTAAGCAGATTTCACCACTGATCTCAAGGGGAACATTTGCAAACTCTCAATGTCATTGATTGCTGACTTGAAAGCAACAGTTTGGAAAGAGCTGGTAATAATGCCTGCAGAATACAAAGCTTTACTCAAGGCATATTTGCTTGAAGGTATGGTTAATAGTTAAGGTAGGGGAAGTCTGTGTTCTTGGTCCATTTACTGTTGGTATACCATTCACTGGCAGAGTTAAGCTTCATGACTAAGCATAGCAGACTTCTTTATTACTGTAATAATGGTGCTTTTTAGGCAGCTTGAGCTCTTCTGGATTACGTATAAGAAGGAATGACAGAATCAAATTCAAACAGTAAATCTGTGTGAATTCTATTAATGCCTTTTTATAGGCATTTACTTATTTTCATAATTTCCATATTAACAAATGTAAATTACAGTCAAGTCTTTCTTTCATCTCTCATTTTCTTTTCAGAGGGTATTTATTCTCCATTGAGCTATACCATGACCAATTCAGATTTGTTGCTTTGAGGCTGCATTGTTTGTTTTGCAATTCTGCTCTGGAAAATCAGAAGATAAACCCTTTTGTCTTATTGGATCCTGCAAAACTCACTCTTTCTCATGGTAGATCTTTCTGATTACTGCTTAGTCTTTAAGTTTTGACAGGAAGTTAGACGGACTTGGAATTAAGATTCCAAGGGCCTGCAAGCACGCTGTGTTTTGACTACTGCATGTGAATATTTTAAAAGGCTGCAAACTATGCTGTCAGTCAGAAATACATCATATGAGCAAAATGTGGTTTCTCTGGCTAAAGTGTGAAGGGCTTTAACAAGGCACATGGACATTTTTAAAAAGGAAAATCCCTAAAGACAGGGTTAGTCTAAGTGTCTCAAAGAGCTGACAGTAATGTAAATAATTCTTGAGGATATTTTGCTGTAAATACTCTTTTATAACATGCTCCATGCCGTAAAGAGAAACCTCTTAGGTTGTTATGTTCCAAGAAGTGCAATAAAGGTACATGAAAGTAGAGAAAATTGAATTCTAACACGTAGTCAAGTTATGGACCATTTGTTGAAATAGTCTTATATTTGTACCTGCCCTGGAGATGTTTCTGCCCAGGGAGTGAGCACAGAAACTTCAGTGCTGCCATCAGACAACTCACAGCAGTTTAATTTTCTATCATTTTCTCACAAACTCCTCCCTATGGGTTTTTATTCCAGAGTTCAGTACTTCTGTTGTTATCTGTTTTTTGTAGGCATCCAGATCATCACAATGCCATGAAGGACTTGGGGCAAATTCAACGGCAGGCCAGACTCTGTTCCTTTCACTCATGCAGTTCTTGACATCAGTCCATAGCTGAAATCAGTCGGAATTGCTTAGCTTACATATTTCCGACTAAATTAAATCTGTTAGAAATTATGGAAGTATCATGGCCTTGAGGTTTGCTGGCACAGAACAGCATGTGATTACGCTTGGAATTACTCTGGGCCTCCACATGTGTAAGTACTACCAGCTGAGGTCAGCTCCTGGAACATCATGACTCTAACATACACCTTGGGGTTGTAAGGGTGAATGTTTTGTGTGGGTTAGAAACATACCAGGAATCATCCTATCTGCCTGACTGCATAAATGTTCACATTGAGTGTCTGGAAGAGTTCAGGGGCATTATTAAATTTATTATTGCTCTTCAGTGTAACCACAGCGGGCCAAAGAACTTCAGTGAAGAAGTAGAATCCAACTACCCATTCGCTGCTTTATGCGCTCCCAAGAGTACAAGCAGAGTTGTCCAGGCAAGGGAAAGCTGCAGGGGTATCATGTGTTCTGACCTAGGATCCTGCACAGAGCAGTCTCAGGAACACTTAATGGAAATTTATTTGCTATGCTGAAGAAAGCTTTGTTAGATAAGTACTTCTGTGTCTTATCTTGTATTTCAGCTTCCTTAGCAAAAAAAAGGCAATGGTAGAGATGATTGTGGTGGTGTTTGGATTGCTGTTAACAGAAAAGAAATTTTGTGGACTTATATTCACTTTTGTGTTGCAAAGATAGAAGACTACAGAAATTGGAAACATGAGCAGCATAGTAACACATGCTTGGTACTGGGTTCTGGGGAGTAAGCATATGCCAAAAACTCCTTCATAGCCTCAACTTATCCCAACAGGAAAGCCAAAGCCTGCAGACTTATGAATCTAAAAGATCTGAATGCACTGATCTTGGTATCTGCTGATTCCTAGACTTGTAAAGGGACAAAATCAGCTGGACCAGAGTAGGAGCCTGTCCCAAGAATGTGTGAAAACCAGTTTCCTACAGCATTAACTTGCAAGCAAAAACTTCCCACACATCTTCCTGTCCTCACTGTTCCCAAAGAATGCCAGACCTCATTTGATCATAGCATCATAGCTGATTTGGACAGTATTCTCATCCACTGGAAAAAAAAAAGAAAGCCCTCTTAAGGGAAACCAGGGTTAATTCTTCAAAGAGGCTACATTCCATCAGTGTGCTCATTTACCTTTTCACAATAGAAAAGATAATTGTACCTCTGAACCTGTAATGGTTTTTGTGTTTGCCATTATTAGATACAACAGTGTAGTCATATACTAAAAACTCTTGTGTTAGAACTAAGATGCAAACATATTCTTTTTATGCAGAAAAGCTATGTTAAAAATGAGAATGGAGTATTACAGGAACTTAATAGAAAAAAAAAAATCTTTTCCACCACCATATGGTTGTGATATAACACAAAGCATTTTCCTGCCAAGATATCACATTACAATGGCAAGCTGCCAGGAGCTTCTTTCTTCCTCATTTAAAGAACAAAAATATCCAAAAAGAAATCTTTGGCTGAACAAGGCTGTTGCTTACAAACATATACTATTGGCTGGTACTCAATCTACGTGCTCAGTTTCTCTAGAGAGCCAGTCCATTTCACTGTATTTTATTCAGGAGAATATTGGAAAATGGCTTATCCAGCTCAGATGCTCTAGGACATTTCTTTCTGTTCCTGGCCTTAGAAAGAAGAGGTTTTACATAGCTACCATCATCAGAAGAGGTTTTACATAGCTGCCATGATCTGTCCTGATTGCTAGTTCCTGTTTGAACAAATTTTGATGTTGGTGCAAAACTCATCTTAGTCATCTCTCTTTGCATCTGCATTTATGAATGTGCAGCTTGAAGAGATGTGAGGTTACTATTCTCCAGACTCTTTGGCAAGGTTGATTTGTTCACTACAGCTCAGACTAGGAAAAGCCTTGTCTCTGGCATAACAAGGATTTGCCATGGGATCTGTGGTTGCTTCCTTAGGCTACCTTATGTGATTAACATATGTGGCATCAAATTTTACTTTCTGTGTGTTATGACGAGGACACTAGGAACCTTCTTTCTTGCCTAATCCCTACAAGTAGAAGAAGCGTAACTGTTTAATCACAGAGCCTAAGGTAGTCACTAGTATCCCCAGCATCAAAGTGCATGACTCGCTTGGGATACTGATTGCATATACGGCAGTGTCCCACATTGATGCTGATGTGTGTTCAGGAAGCATTAGGCCTTTATAACCATTGATGTTTGTTCCTCTGCCTGACCTATCTACCTCTAGGAAATGCATCTGGTAGCCTTTACCAGTCTTTAATGAGGACATGTTTGTATATTGGACCACACCCTCAGACGGTATAAACTATTACAGCTTTTTGGCCTTTGCACAGACATCTCCAGTTTTCTACTTCTGAACTGTATATATCTCTACTAAGTAAAGTGCCATTAGATGTAGTTACTTTGTGACCTGAGAGCATATTGTCAGTATCCCAGGACATCTGACTTCATTATTGTTCTATCTGTCTTTATCCGCACCTTTGTTTCTGTGTAGTTCCCTGGAGATCATGGGAATATATCAAACCAAATAACTGTCCTTCAGGGGGCAAAACAATATTTGAAAAATATTGAACAATTTGTCTTTTGGCAAAATAATTTCTTATTGTGTGTGCAAAGCTTGCTGAACTTTCAGCCTTGCTGAGCATAAGAAAGGGTCCTATTTTCCTTGTCCTCACGTCCTAACCAGTTAGAACTCAGTGCAGCCCAACTAGATGCCCACATTGCACTACAAATAATATTCTTCAGTTTCATCTGTGTTAGTATTAGTCACGGGTCATTTCATTTTGTGTGGACAGACTAATGTGATTAGCCACATTTAGACTGATGTGTGTACTGAATTGAGCTGCAAGACATTGCATGGGTTTTAGGTATAAATGGTATGGTGGTTGATGTAATCCCATGTTCTAAATGAGATAAGTGTCTTACCCAGGCACTTTGCTCCTTTTACTAATAACTACATTGCTTTTTATTTCATTTCACTTAGGTGAAGATTGTTTACAGGTTCTTTCTCTCAGACAACTCATGTTGTTGGAAACCTTTGGAAAACAATGAGTCATCTTAGATATTGCATGAATCTTTGACAGTCAGCTTTAACAAATAAGGTACGATACTTGGAATGTTAGATGAAGATCCCCATGGCTGTCAGCTAACCTGAGGGGTTGCCATTTTCTTGCTGCAAAGAATCTGAGGAAGGCGTAATCAGTATGACTGTGTGTGAGCTGTAACAGGTCTGTCATCCTCCAGTACCAGAACTCTGGAAACCTCCGAAGTTGTTTCATCTGTGCAAACAGGCCACTCCTCATTTGAACGCTACAGATTCTTTGCTCAATTTCTTCATGCATGTGAGTTTCAAGATATAGATCTATCATTTACTGAACTTAATCTAACAAAATCTCTTTGTCTTGCAATATACTGAACCAAGATTTAGCACTTGGTCTAACACCTCCTGTCTACAGTGTGACAGCTGGTGCTATTATCATAGAAGCCCAAGTCTAGGGCAAATCCCCCCGTGTGAAGTAAACTACAAGTGAAAAAAAAAACAAACAACCACTGTTGTTCCTTCTCCTGAGCATTATGGAAGCAATCTACCAATCTGTTACAAGCACGACAGCATAAATGCTTGCTGAAGTGCCGTACACAATAACAGCATCAGCATCTTCTCCATACCGGAGGACAGAACTTCATCTGCGGACCCAGGTGATAAAAGGGAGGGAGCCTGGGGGGAGAGCCTGGCAGCTAAACACTTGGGTCTTATGGACCCCCTAGTTTGTTGTTAGAAGGCTGAAAGATCCAGCATGAAGCATGCGGAATGACGCTGAACAGAATGATAATTATAAGATCAAGCTGTCAAAAACAGTGAAGTTGGAGGCTGAGGTGCGCAACTCCCTGTCCCTTATATGAGTAATTACTGTCAGAAAAGGTCATTGATCTTCAGGGAGACTTATGTCTACCTGATGTAAGAGGCTGCTCGATAGGCTGTTGTAGCTGTAGGGCAGCACGAACAGGGAACTGGCCACTATTGACTACTCTGGAGCTGTGGCCTGACAGACTGGGATGGTTCTAGAAGGGCCTGACTGCACAGCTGCGTTTGTGCTCTTCGTATCTGGCCTCTATTGTCTTCCTCTCACTGTGGCGGATAATATGAATATAGACAAATGGCAAACTTGCTGAATCACTTGGTATTCAGGTAAGCTATGGAGCAATGAAGAAGTTTGTATCTTGTAAAAATTGTCAAAGGAAAATGGGGGCCTTAAGTCACTTTTCAAGTTACTGTAAAAAAATTCTCCCAAGTCTCAGACCTGCCTCTAAAAGAGTGATTTAATGCAATTTTTTTCTTCTTCTTCCCATGAGCCAACCTGACTCTTCTAGTTAATCGTCCTTTTCCCAGCTATATTTGAATGCAGTCAGAGCCCAAAGTGGATGAGACCAAAGACGTCTGAACCATCATTACCATCTGAGATCCCAATCCTTTTCATTATTAAGCGAATACAGAGACGTGGAAAAAGCAATAGCAAACTGGCAGAGCTGCCCTTTTCTGTTTTCTACTTGGGGAAAGGGTCCATTTCCCTTTGGTCAATCTTCCACTCCGGTTTCCCATCAGTGTCTCCTAGTCTCTTGTTCCAGTTGCAAGCAGCTATTTTGGATAGACACTTTCCACTTGAAACAGGAATGGATCCTGCTGCTGCAGGTTGTCCTTCCTAGGAACCTGTCCAAGTGCAAGTGAATCTAAAGATCTTTCTGCTGTTCTGTTCTATGTTGTGCACTGGACAGAGATACCCTTATATAATCCTCCTATCTGATTGTGGGAGTCAGCAACAGAGAAAAGAGAGCTTCAGGACAGTAATGATCCACTAAATGCAAGCCTAACTGTTGAACAGTTAAGTATAGAAAGAGTTTCCCGATCTGGCTCTTTCCAATCAGGTTATGTGACTTGTCATTCATCACGCAGTTAGGCAGCACAGCTGAGTTAATGCAGCAACACACTGTGCCTCTCTTTCCCCTGCCTCTGCTTCTTAGTTTTTTGCTGAATTAGTAAATTGAATCAAGGAGCTGCTAACTGCAATCAGGTGAGCTCCAGGAGCAGCAAGAAGGGAAGGGAGGGGCTTGGCGAATCAGCAGTTGGGAGGGTGAAAACTCTTTCTGTTGCAAGTAGAGGACTGGATTAGTTCAAATGCTTGTGTGTCTGTATTCTTGGTCTTTTGAAAGTTGGATGTGAAGTGGACTGCCCTGATATGGTAAGGATGTTTTTTTGTTCTCATGTGTTGGTAATGAAGTTTCGAATTCAGAAGCTGGTTGTTTTCCTATGTCTTTGGTCAGGATGGGCTCAGAAACAGAAGGGATGGAGGTGATAACATATATAGTCCCATAGTGAAGAGACAGGGAAGACAAAGAAGTAGTTCACTATCTGTTAAGCTGGCTGCTTCATGAGGATTTGTTCATATCTTGAATGCAGTAGAAAGGAGGATAACCCCTTCTAACGGGACTTTGTCCTGCTGGAGTCTGTCCTGAAGGATTATCTGCAGACTTGTTGTTTACAGGATGATTGGAAGCAAGGGTGTGATAAGTAGAGCTGGTGAATCCTACCTGTCTTTTGCAACATTGAAGGTATGTGATGTGAAGAGGTGCATGTTACCCCACGGCTGTGCAAAATTGTGCTGAAGTTCTTGCAGGGTTAACTAAGACTTCTGCCTGCCCCAGAGTAAGGTGCAAGTGTGTGCCCTGTTTCTGGCTGTCCAAGTACCATTCTTTTCTTCCTGTTTCCCTCCCAGTGCCCATGGCTGTGTTCTAATAGCTGTGTGTGTATAAGCAAAGTGCTTCCAAACCACATCTAGTATCATCTGAAATGCTACTAAGTGTACTAAGTATTTGAAAAAAGACACGGTCCCTCACTGTGTCCTTGAAAGGTGCAAATAGAGGGCTTGGCTATATGTTCTTGTATGTAGTTGAGTCAACAGCTGTGGTGTTGTCCCTTCTCCCATGTCCCAGGTGACTATTTGCTTCTCCTAAGAAGAAAAAAAAAAAAATGCTATCTCCATTCACAGTGACCCTAGCTTCCACCAGGACAAGGGTGCCTGTGCAGCATTAACCTTAACCAGTGTTGTTCTCCTTAACCGATGTTCCGTACCGCTGTGAGATACAGTGGGAAGGCAGTGAATCTTGGGCTCTACTCACTTTTATTCTGAGGTTTTGTGTAGCTTGTGGTCCATCTTTCAGAAATGACTGTAAGTAACAAGGGATCCTTGTCTGTGAGGCTCCTTGGAACAAGTTTGTGTAGGAGCAAGGGGATGAGAGGAATATCTTGGGACATAGAAGGAAGGTAGAATGAAGAGAGTTAATTTCCCTTGCTGCCGCTATGACTCAGTAAAGAATTTTTTATTTTTCGTTTTCTTCTTTTTTTCCTCTTCTTTTTTTTTAAACACTTGCAGAGAGTAAGATTTTACGTTCCATTAAACTGTTTAGCAGTGACTCATTCTAGAATAAATTCTTCCATACTCCGATTTGAGTATAATGTTTAATATTGCCTTTGCTACTTAGACCTATGATCTCACGAGGTGCTTATGATAGCTGTTTTGCTAAATCTTCCACCACACCATGAAAGTGTGGGTTATGTGTTGTGGGGTTGAGTTGTTTTGTTGGTTTGGGGGATTTTTTGTTGTTTGTTGTTTTTTCTTGAGCATGCAAGGGCAGTATCAATCTGAGGTAAGGAAGTAGTGCGAGCAACAAACAGTTGTTACTGATGACAATAAAATAATTGGTAAAGAGCCTGAAGTGTATAAATAGGACATTACAAAATAGAAATTATATAATGAGAGGCTAGGGAGTGTAAAATACTGAAAGCAGAGAGCTCATGGTGTTTCACAACTCACAGGACATGTTTTATGCTCTGTCTTGGATATGCTAGCTTGGACATCCAAGAGTGGCTGGCATCCTTCAGACCTTTTATTTTAAGACCTAACCATTCTATGGGACAAATGGTGGTTTTTTCTATTTCCAGGGTAAATTCTAGTCCCTAGTAGGCACCCGCTCTCTGTGTGACACAATGAAGTAAGTGTTGCTCTTCTAAAAAGCTTTGGGTTTTGTGTGATGTGAATAGTTGGTGCTATTGAACATTTGTTGAGAACACAGTGACAGGCTCTTTAAATTGCAAAATGGAAACTTGCTGAAGTTCTTTATTGGAAATGCTTCCATAGAAAAGCCACTTTGAGAACTAGCTTAGATGCATAGTCAGTTCCTGTTGTGTTTCCTTACAGACCACGTTTTCTTCTATTTTCGGTAATTTAAAGAGAACCCTGGCTGCAGAGCTAGCTAAAAGGACAACTTGTTGTAAGACAGCTCTGTCCAGGATGAGATGTATGGCGGTAGACTGAAAAACATTTGGTGCAAAATAAAATGTGATCAGCTGAAGGTTTCAGACTTGCTCAGTTCACTTGATTCAAACCAAGAGGCTTGATGTAAGCTATCCCATCTACAGAAACAGACTTTTAAAATACAAGTGGGCTGCCTTAAAGCTTTTCTGAAGAAAAAGTTCTGTTAAGGAAACAATGCTGTGAAAATCTCCCTTCTCTGTTCTTGATCATTTTAAAAAGATATTACTTCTTTATACCCAACTGATGAAGTGAAGGGAAAGACTGTAACTTCTGAAGTATGTTACTGGTAACTGTGTTGCGTGGTATTTTCTGAGGTATTTCTCTGTGGTATTAAGGACCCCAGTAAACCTTCAAGAGGTGAGAATAAAGCCTTTTCCAAGTCTAGTTTTATGACATTAACTGTCTCTGGGACAGTCTACTTCTTGTTTCATTCACTCTTTCTGTAGTGGAAAAATTGGTGTAACTCATCATTTTCAATAAGGAAATGGACTTGAAATCATCTGATGGGAGTACTGCTGAGGTAACAGGTTTGGGAAAAAATAAAGAGCCTGTTTAAACTCCCTTCTTGTCCAATTTTGAGTCCTTTTGAGAGTCCTAGAAAATTGTATCCAGACAGACTTAGCCTTAATTTCAAGGGGCTAAAGGTTGGCTACTGTGGTATGTAGGCTGCAGGCAGAGTGCAAAGGTTGAGCTTCTTCTCCAGGAGCAGCCTATCCTCTTAGTCTTCTCCTTCATAATGGTGTGCACAGGGTAAGCTTCCTAGACAGCCTTTCTATTTTAAGAGTTTTTCCCCTGCGCAGTGTTAGCGCTTTGGATTTCTGTTTGCATGTTTACACATTACCTTAGACTGTGATATACAACTATCATTTAACTTCCCAGCCTTCAAAAGATTTGCTTAAGTGTATTGTCTTTTGACATAAGGTCTCTTTCTTTCATTCTTCTCAGATTTCAAAGGGACTGTCCCATTTCAAAGATCTCTTTTTTTGAATGTGCGTACATATTGTGGGTTATACTTATTGCTTCTTTTAATTATTTTCTTCCTGTGAGGTTTTTGGGGTCATGTCTTTGCTACTACAGTGAGGTCCAGAGCCTTCCTATGTAGGAATTAGTGTTTCTTTAAAATGTAATTTGAGACTCAGAATTGTATTTGTACTCATAAAACATATCTGACTTGTGGAGAAGAACCAAGTACCTTTAGTCATATTAGCTTTCAGTACTCAGCACTGATCAATTGCATAAAGGCATTAAAATATGAACTTCAGTTAGGTCCATAGATTTGTCAGAAGTGGACACATTGGTAACTTTACCACGTATTATTTGTATAAGGATTACAGGAGATGTTAATGGAGGTTTTAAAGTGTCCTCAGGCCCCTGCATGTGTGCGTGCCTGTTTCTTTCATCTAAAGTTGCCCAATTGCTAATTTATCTAGGTTTCTTTCCTGACCATCTTTTTGGCAGGCTTGTGCTACAATCATTGGTCCATCTTCATCAGTTGTGGTGACTCGTAATCTGTCTCTGTATGCAGCCATGAGATCTCTGCCTTGTCAGACATCTCTAAGGGAACTGCCTGCCTCTGTAGTGTTTAGGCTTCTCCTTAGCATTTGTCCCTTCCGATGTGTTCTAATACCTGAAAAACAATAATATTTTGAAAATAGATGTAGCGAAAAAAAATAAATACTGCAAAATATAATGTGATGGAATTGGGATAAAGATTTTGTAGGCAGCATATGTACTTTCTCTTTGTATTTCATAAAAGTTTAAAAACAATTGATCATAATCATCTTAAAAGAACCTTGCGCTTTTATTGTAGTATTCTGTATCTTGAGAGAAGTTTTATCCTTGTTCTGTGTGTGTAAGTATCAGCAGTCCCTGCAGGGTTATGGAGTATTGTGCTGTAAGGGAATACATCCATTGTAATAAGTCCTGGCTACTGCGAAGTGTGTTGCTATTCTTTGAAATCAATACTAGTATGAATTGATAGTGGTATGAGAGGCTAGACTCTAGCCCCATCAGTTTAAACTTTGAGGAAGATAATCAAAGAGAAATACAGTAGTGAAATCTTAGTTTCATTATATCTGACTTCAAGCTAAAGATCTGCAAAATCACTGCTTGATTTATTTGAATGTTTGTGGATTGCTTTAACCTGGCATCTATTAGTCACTTAAGAATTTACAAGCAGTCCTTTATAACCACCACTATCTTTTAACTCAGTTTGTTCTTCTCACCTTTCTGAAGCCTACACACTGCATAACAACATTGTAAAAGGTGCAAAAATCTACATAAGAGTGGTAAGTGTATTTGTTCTTCTCGAACATACTTTACTGCAGCACAAGTACCTTGTATTGTAGAAATTGCCATAGTAACTACTCATTTCTTATTGATTAGATGGATAAAAATTCTCATAATATACAAGCAGAGTAACTTGCTGGCATATGGCTTCAGGCTACCCCTGTGGCAACTCTTACTTATGCATTCTCTCCTTTTTCTGCATCTAAGAGGGTTTTTTTTTTTAATGAATTAGTATTCCTTAGATTAGACTACAAAATAGTCTTTTCTGCCACAATGGAGCTTAAATTAAGTTAAACTTGATACACAGCTCACAAGGTGGAATGTAAACTTACATTGGTTTGTTATTGGATCAGGACAACTAGATTTCACCTCAACATGAAATCTGGAAGTAGAAAGGGGAAGGAAAGAAGACAAAGTTCTCCCCTTCCCCCTCACTTGGGGAGAATATCTCCTTCCCTGGAGATATTCAAGACCCGCCTGGACAAGGTCCTGTGCAGCCTGCTGTAGGTGACCCTGCTTCGGCAGGGGGGTTGGACTAGATGACCCACAGAGGTCCCTTCCAACCC
>Ga0065711_1035045_pt1 | contig 22887 bp, 9 predicted proteins | sample Hoacrofraction12_FD_59098 | JGI IMG/M metagenome (GOLD analysis project Ga0065711, IMG submission 59098) | Hoatzin crop microbial communities from Cojedes, Venezuela - Epithelial fraction 12 v2 (version 2) | ecosystem: Host-associated > Birds > Digestive system > Esophagus > Crop | place... | reverse complement strand
GCTGGCCACACTCCTCCTAATGCACCCCAGGATCCCATTGGCTTTCTTGGCAGCCAGAGCACACTGCTGGCTCATGGTTAACCTGTCGTCCACCAGGACACCCAGGTCCCTCTCCGCAGAGCTGCTCTTCAGCAGGTCCACCCCAAGCCTGTACTGATGCATGAGGTTGTTCCTCCCCAGGTGCAGGACCCTGCATTTGCCTTTGTTGAACCTCATCAGGTTCCTCTCTGCCCAGCTTTCCAGCCTGTCCTGGTCACGCTGAATGGCAGCACAGCCTTCTGGTGTGTCTACCACACCTCCCAGTTTGGTGTCATCAGCAAACTTGCTGAGGGTACATTCTAACTCTTCATCCAGGTCGTGTCAGGTAGCTGTAGAGAGCGGGTTAAAAGCAAGTGATCTGTAATCATTCTCTTAAAGCACATTCTGGCTAAGATAAATTGAATTAATCTTGGCAGTTGTGTCTATTTTTTTATGTGGTGGAAAAAAGTTTAATCAAAAAGCAGTAGCTGACTACTGGAGATAACTTTTTCTACAGTTTTGTGGCCTCCACCATCTCCACTGTAGTGGTGGAACAGCTATGGAAGATAGGCAAAACATACTTTTTATTCAGGAAGTGTATCAGTCATTGACAAAGCCAAGCGGGTAGATACTGATTATTTGAGTTTCACTGGTGGAGGTATTCAACAGTGTAAAAGGTAGAGAGAAGATATCTGGATGTCGGTAAGGCAACCTTCTGGCTTTGCATGGGTTCTGCTGGATTGGACCGGACTGGACTGGAGTGCTGTTCACTGACAAGAGCTAGCAGAGATGGGCTGTTCTGGGCTGCCAGGTAAGTCCCATTAGCTAGCAGGGACAAGAATTAATAGTGCAGGTATAGTGAATTAGAAGTCAGTCATCTAACAACCTGCACAGGTTAGACAGTGGCTATTCGAACTGTTAACTGGACTTGGTAATATTAAACCTTGTGCTTAGGTTCGAAGTAACTACAGTAATAATAATGTCTGGTGAACGTGCTTGCAGCATTCCCTACATAGCACAGGCTGATGGAATGTTTATTTCAGTTATTTATGGGATCATGGTATTTATGGGATCTTTGATTTGCCAGAGTGTATGCTGTCCATAAAGAATGGCATTTTTTCAAAACTTTTGAAGCTAACATCTTAAACTAACCCTATGATGAAAGAGAGTTGAAGGGCAAGTTCTGTAGCTGGTGTGGTTGTTGAATGGATCTCTATTTTCAGTATCCCTAAGTGAAACACTGGAGAACAATAACTAATAATTCAAGCTATAAAAAAAATATCATCACACAAGGTTGACTTTCTGAGACCGTTAGAGCTGTATAGTGCTTATAGTCTGAGCGTATTGTAGTGTAGAAGGAAGTGTGTTGTTCCTGTAGATATTTCATATTAATCAAAGTTTTCTTTTCTGAGGGCTTCAGTTGTTTAAGTGATTTTCAGTAATTTTTTGTTTTGGTAGGAGATATGTTATATTGCTATTGTCCTTCTCCTGCTTGCCTGTATGTAATGATTCAGAGCTGTTAAATTTCACTTGTATGAGAGAGCAGTTTGCTTTGCAGACAATACTTCTGGACTTTTTTTAGACTTTATTATTATTTGTTAATAGTTATTAGATGCAATCTGAGACAAAACTTACAGAAAATATTAATTGGAAGATTAATCCAAAATTAACCTTGAAAAGTAACATACAAAACAACTCTTAGTGACAAGTAATAGTTCATTTACTGTTCTATTACAAGATTTACCTAAGACTTATTCTGAGATCAGGAAAGTAACATTTCTGTTCCTGAATTTCTTGCATTTAGTGTTTTCAGGTATGCATCAAGGAGGAGGTAAAGGTTGCTAGAGCAAAGAGAGAAATAACAAAGGAGGTAGACGTAAGAAGCAAATGGTCTTACAAGGGGAAGAAAAAAAAGGAAAAAAGTCTTTATGGTATAGCAGGGAAAGTATTCTGAGATGGATCTTCAGCTGATTTAAGTCAAACAGATTTTCTTGGGTTTATGGGTCTGTGTCCATTTATTCTTGTTGAGGTGAACTATGAGATATATTTTGGTCTGATTAGTTTATTACTTCACTGTAAGAAATATCTCTAGAACACTGTCAATCTTTTTTTAGAAAAAAACAGATAAAAAAACTTTGTAAGAAAACATATATTCTTATTTAAAATAGACAGTAGGGTCTTGATTCTTGCATCTTTTTTTGGTAGGATCCTTATTGTCAGAGAATCAACATTTTCCAGTGGCATCTTAGTATTTTAAATAATCTCTCCATGGAGACTCACTTCACTATATGTTAATAAGTGCTATCAAATACAAGTTTGTACATGCGAATAAATAAAATAATTTCTGTAACCTGAAAGGCAGCTGAAGAGCATGCTCTCTCAAGGGCTAGAGTGTGTGCATGTTTTTTATATACAAAAACACTTCAGCATTTATTTTATATATCTATAAAATAAGCACATTTGCGCATCTATGTACAAAAATATTTTCTTATTTAACAAAACAAAAAAGAGTGATAAAGTCTAAAGGCATTTCTTCATACAAGACATAGCATTGTAGTGATATCCCTTCCTTTTTATTTGAGTCCAGTCCTTTGATCTCTTCATTTCTAAGCCTTTAAGGTAAGGTTATGATATTTGATAGCAAGTAAATCAGCTTTTCTTAAATTTGTGCTACATATCTTTGTCATTCAGAACTCCAGGAGATACAATACATTAACTGAAAAACATTATGAAGCTTGTAATAGAGAGCAGCCTTGACCATGGTGACATGCTATGACAAATAAATAGTAGGCCTAGAAAAATGAAGTAGACACACAAAATATAGGTTCTTTTATATTTAATCTTAAAGGCAAATAAACCACAACATTATTTCAACTTGTAAAAATGTTCTTTTTACAAAGCTTTCAAGTTTTCAATAGCTTTCAGATTCTCAGTTTAGGGTTTCTAACCTTTACTTATGTATTCAAACAACAGTTTGACTTTGGCTCTCTCCACCAAGTTAGGCAGATAATGCTGTATCTCAGTGTTCAGCAGTTTGGAATTTCAAACTGGGACTATTTATGTGCCTAAATATGATTGATAGTAACACATTTTTACAGTTCACATGCTGAAGGCACTATTTGTGCTTTTGTTCCCATTTATGCATTGTTCCATTTACTGGTTTTGTTCAGAAGTCACTCAAGAGACTCTCCCCAACTTTCAGTGTTTCTAGAAGGCTTAACACTTTCCAGTGCTGAGTTAAGAGTAACTGCTGGTGCTCAGCAGGTCTGATGACTGAGTGTGAGGGCTGCAGCATAACTATTTAATGAGTTCTGTGAACTGTACTTCTGGGGAGTAAATATTGATCAGAACAAACTTTCACTCATTGCTCAAAGAAAATCTGAACTTGGTGATGTTGTAGGTTAAGCTTGGTGAGTAATCTGACAATGACCGAGCAGCGCAGGGTGTGGTGTAGGGTGGGGAATGGGGGGTTACAGTCAGTCCATAACTGAACTGACACTTCTTCCTTCTCACATTTTTGCTGTGCTCCAGCATGTGCTCTCCTTGGGCTGCAGTGCCTTCTTGAAATATCTAACTACTCCTGTGTGGGGTCCTTCATGAGCTGCAGGATGGATATCTGCTCCAGTGTGGTCAACTCCATGGGCTGCAGGGAAATAACCTGCTCCATCATAGACTGCAGGGTCGCCTGGAGCACCTCCTTCTCCTCCGACTTCATTCCTCACAGGATTGTTTCTCACACTTTTCTTCTTACTCCTCTCTCTGCCTGTCATTTTTGTCCTTTCTTACATACGTTATGCCAGAGGAGCCACACATATGGCTGATACCCTCAGCTTTGTTCTGTGATAGGTCTTTTGCAGAGGAGGCTGGAACAAGCTGTGTCAGGGCAGGACAACCTCTGACCTCCTCCCACAGAAGTCAGTGCTGCAGCCCCCACATTTCCCAAAATCTTGCCACCTACTCCCAGTACAGGTCATGTTGCAGAAATGTATTTAGTTTTTCATGCTTTTTGCAGTCATTAGAAATTGGACATGCAAAGTCTTTAATGACTTCAAATTGCATGGAATTACAAAAAGTTTGGATGCACTGTCAGTCTCACGTCCTTACCTGCATTGAGTGTGCACAGTTTTCTTAAACTGAGTGAAACTCTACCAGCTTATGTCAGCCTAAGGGTGTTTCCAATGTTTACAGAAATAGCATCCTGCCAACACCTACAATTATGAAGACCTGTTTCAAAATCTGAATCAGCTTTTCCTTCATGCCCATTTCTGATGATTGAAAAAGTTGAGCAACTCAGAGTTCCTAGAATATGCACTTGACAGGTGGAAAACTCTTGTACAAGCTCCAGCTCTAAATGCAGCAGGAAACTGCTGCAGTACTGTGTGCTATTTTGCAGCGGATGTCTTTCTTTCCATTTTGTAACTGTTCTACTTTTTCTTAGCATTATATACTTGTGTATGTATAGAATCAAATAAAAGGAGAGACATTATTTGACAAGATGTTTAGAGAATTTATGTGTTGACAATGCTCTGCTAACATTTTGGGTAAATGTCAAAATCAGTAAAATGTATTTTACCTTCTTCTTTAACATGCATACTGATTTTACTTAAATTCTAGGGAGACATAATGTCCTGAGCTTGAGGACAATCATTCTATTGGATTTTGTTAATTTATTATGAAAAAAATTGACAACACCCAGAGCATTATATATAGGGAATGACTTTATTTCAATGTTTGTAACTGTCAGAGACTTTCAAGGCTATTGACAGCAATATAGGATGCTTTGAAGCAAGGCCATTATTAAAAATACAATTTTTGGAAGCCGTTGTTAATGAATAGATTGTTACCAACTTTTTAAGCCTAGATGAAGGAGAAAATAAAACAACCGTATGAACAAGAGGAAGCAGGATTCTACACTGAAAAGATTTCTGCCTAAGCTGAAATCATTAAACTCCTAAACCTACCTTTTCAAGGTCCTTCATTGTAATCTATTATCTTTCATTACCCTTTGCTACTACAAAGATGTCAGTTTGATGATATATTACAGATAACAATGTCGTTACATCGGCATAACATGACAACTGGGACTCATTTAAACTTTTAAAAACTTCTAATCCCTAAAATAAATTAGGAACTGAAGTCTTTTCAGACATAGAAAATAAGTCACTTGTTAGAAAGAATAGGGTTCTCCATATGTTTTCGAGAATTACACTTTTCTGAGCCATTTTTTTTCCCCTCATGCATATAATACACTTAGGGGGAAATATAGTCCATAGATGTCCAGTTCTTTAAAACATCTTTTCTTTCTTTTCCTTAGACTTGCTGAGGCACTAAGTCCCACTGTACATGCCAAATCATCTACAGATTTTAAATAAATTTCTGTACTGGTTTTCACTGAGATGATAGTTAATTTTTTCCATAGTAGCTTGTGTGGGACTATGTTTTGGATTTGTGTTGAAAACAGTGTTGATAATACCAAGATGTTTTCATTTTTGCTCAACAGTACTTACACAGAGTCAAGGCCTTCTCCGCTTCTCAAATCACCCCACCAGCAAGTAGGCTGGGGGTGCACAAGATGTTGCGAGGGGACGCCACAGGGACAGCTGAGCCTTACTGTCCAAAGAGATATTCCATACCATATAACTTCACGTTCAACAATGAAAAGCTGGGGGAAGATGAAAGAAGGGGGGATGTTTGGTGTCCTGGTGTTTTATCTTCCCAAGTAACTGTTACGTGTGAAGAGTTATTTTAATTTTTAATATCAGAATTTTTACTCTGCTTTATAAAGATCAGCAGATTGAAGATTTAGATTTTTAGTCTCTTGGCTTTATGAATATATATAAAATGTGTATGCATTTTACAGCTAGTATTGTAAAGCTTCTTACAGATTTGCATGATGATTCAGCTCAGTTTTACCATTGTGCTGAATTAGCATAGTCAGTAAGGAAATAACACTTATTTTAATCAAAACCTATAGTCTTTCAGATTTCCAGATCTGCTTGAAGTAACTGTAATGTATGTGCAAAAAAGTGAAAATGAGCAGCTTGCTGAATGCCTTCAGCTTTGAAATTTGTTACCTAGTGTTAGACTAGCTGCAATCTATGCTACTTATAGTCTGCTTCTTTTGCAGAAATATTTCCTTGGTGGAGAATATACTGTGTGTAGTCTTTTCTAATGTTTTTACTTACATCTGACTTTCTGTTAGCAGCCCATATGCTTTGGCAATGCATGGAGTATGTACTCCCATTATTTCACTTTTCTTGGAAAGGGCTTCTGCAAGAGGTTGGCTATGGGTGCTCATTTTCACTTGAGGAGGGATGATCATGGAAGCATGCTGACGTTTTGGTGTGGTTTGTGTTGATACAATGCAGTCTTTACAGTTTAAGGGATATGTTCTTAATGTGAACAGATGTTGCAGGTACCATGAAATACTTTCTTCTAGAAGCAGTCAAATTACATCAAAACATTCTTCCATTCTATGTTGTTTAAATGAAATTGAAATTAAAAGCATTATCCAAATAATATTCTGTTAGGATTAAATATCTTAAACAGTAGACAGGAGAGCATAAAAATATTTTTTCTTTGAATAGCTGCACAAATCTATGTGTGCTGAAACACTAAGAAATCTTTCAATAGTGTTTTGCAGGGGTCTAGACTGAAGATTCTGTTACACTCAGTGTCTCCTTAAGGGAAAAAAGTGAACAAATTTTATAAATATAAAGCCAAGAATTTCTTGTGTAACTGAAAAACTTCACTGACTAATCAAAGAACATTCATTGCTTCAAACTTGTTAGAGAAAAATAAATAAAAAGCAAACAAACAAAAACCCCTGTAATGTAGAAAATATCAATAATAGTAATAGAGACAAATTATTAAATGTGGACATCTTAGTATCTACCCCTTTCTTTACTGTTATGTTCACCTTTCCATTGCCCCTTGAATTCCTACAGCTGTCAGCTTCAGTTCAGCATGCAAGTTGTCAGGATCCTGAGTCCATTGCTGGGAGCAATACGATGGCAATGATAATTGCCTCCTCTTCATTGTAGGATGTGCTTAGAATCATTTTTATGTGTTTGATAACACATGTTGCAAAATTTGCTCTTTCCTTGTGTATCTGCAAGTCCATGTTAAAGTTGAATTTACTGTATAGGAAGTGTTTTGCATATACTGGATACTTCGTTCTCTTTCTTCTTGTTCTCCTTGTTACCCTTGGCTGGTTTTGCCCAGTTCCAAGTCTGCATTCCCTTAATTGATGTAGCTGAGTTGTTTATGGCTCTGGGCTCTCTAATGCCTCCATGTGTCACTTTTGTTATCATCCCATGCCTGCACTCCTCTACATGGAATCCTGAGTACCTGCTTTTAAAACCTCCACTGCCATAGCAGGCCTGTATTTCTCTACATTACACCATTATGTTAGAGCCATGAATATTTCATTTTACACAGAATAACTGCTAGTTACAGCTGTATGTATAGGAGTACTGTTATATAATACCAAGATATGCAAAAATAATAAAAACTAGGTGTAGCAACCTAGTCACTGCTAAAAAAATACTGCTACACCTAAACAAGCTAAAACAAAGCTCCAGGCAGGTCAAGAAAAGTTCAAAGTAATCCTGACAAAACTCAGTTCTGAGGCCTTGCAGCAACAGTACAAAGGCCGTGGCTTTTTCCAAGTAATACTGTATTTAGTGGGCTGCAGGGCTATGCTGTCTTCTCTATAGGAGCCTGGAGGTAAAGAATGTAGTTTCTGAATTCCAGCGGAAGATTCTCAGGATGCTCTTTTTATATACTGAAGAGACAGACATCTCTGACACATTTTTAAAGTCCGAATTTTTTTTTTTAACTGTAGATGTTTCCTGAACTTGTTTTACTGGGACAAAATAAAGTGTGTATGAAGCAGATTTTGTTTCCTTAGCAGTGGCATTGGTATGCCTTACTTGCCTTCTGATCAGAATGGCTCTTGAATTTATAAAACTGTCATTTGTTGATATATTTTGCAGGTAAAACATTCTTCTGTGAAATATTTTACACATCACACAAGCCACAGTAATGAATGCTTGTATAAAATGTTCCTTATCTAATACATCTTGGAAAAATAAGTAATGCAAAAGCTATAAAGTTTTTCCTTTAAAGAATGTAATTGACCTATCTGTATTTACAAGCATATGTAATTACTTTTAGAGAAGTATTAGTCAGTCTTTGAATGATGAAAAAGCAGACACCATTTGGAACTCCTTTAATTAACATGAACATTTTTTGCACCATTATATTCTCCAAGCATCATATATATAAGAAAAAAGTGTGGTTGTTTCTTATATTTGGCAATGATTCACACAGAACTGTAATGATATGAAGCTGAAAGGATGCATTATAATTTCCTAATTCACTTAATAATCAGTATTGAAAAGTCACTATTCTGGGTGTAATTCAGCTTTAAGGATGATTCTTCCTGATTCTTCTTACCACAAGAAATCAAAGTCCTCCACTCTAGGTGTAAACAATGGCCATGTCAGAAACACAGAATTTGCTTGCCCATGCTTTCCAGCCATAAGATGCAGAACAATTGCAAATCATTTTTAGCATTATTGGTCATCTATCTCTGTAATAACAGGGTTTAGTCAGAATAATTGCTCTAAGCTGAGACTGTTCTCAGCTGAACTTTTAGCTTTCAAGATATAAATAGCCCAGGATTTATACTTTCAGGTTCATCTCTAAACATATGCTGTAATTAGATACATAAAGACTATATTACATCCTTTAAAGCACTGCAAGCAGGACATGAGCTGTCTTGTTAGGAGGAAGAGAAAAATGCCTCAACCTTGCAAGCTCACCTAGGTTGCAGTAGGATGATGTGTAACCTGCGGCTGCAAAGGTCTTCGTAACAGACCTTCCACCTAGGTCTTCCACCTAGGTCCTTGAATTGGTTTAAGCCTCTGAGCTGGGTTTTGAGGTTACAGAAGTAAAACTTTTAAACAAATGTATGTTTATATATAGTTAAACTGCAAATATTTCCTTTAATCTTCCTGTCACCTTACAGTAGACAGATGATTTACTTGTTTTCCTCAAAAACCATATAAATACATTGTTAAATGCTTGTACAGCCTCACTGACTGAGGAAAATAAATTTGATTTTGCAAAATATCGATGAGTGCAGCACAGGAACATACAGGTCTTGAGGTTTAAAATCAAATCAGATAAAACAGGATATTATCTTATTTAGAGCTTCTGCTTTCCTTTGAAGCTAATAATTTTAAAACATTAAATATTCATATAATGAAATACCTTACTAACCCTTATTTAAAATAAATTTTTAAAATTAAGTTTGAAAGATGATGTTTAAAATATTTGTAAATGGCATTTAATTTTTCACATTATACTGAAATATTTATTACTGTTATGGCCCCCTCTAACTAATTTCAAAGCAGAAACAACGAGGACTCAAGTGGTTTTCTTTAAAGAGCTAAAGGGTCCGTCATCTCTCCTCCAGCTTCCCCTTGAAGTCTGATTTTTTAAGCTGAAAAGAAGGTGGGTGATAATACTATTAATTACTGAACAATATTTAAATTTTAAAACTGTTTTAGAAAACACATTCAATTTGCTGTTGTATACCAGTAATGACTTGCAGGGAATAAAAATAACAAACAGCAAATAAATTTTTTAAAAAGCATATGCTGAAGAAGTGCTTTAATTACTTATTCTACTTGACTTTGAGAAGATGTTGGGTAGATTGCTTACATACCTAACTCTGTTTGCCAGTCCTGCCAGGTGAGCTGAAGGTAAACATATATTGAAAACTGAGACTTTGGATGGTATATCCTTATCTAGCATTTAAATCAGAACTTCTTGTCTGAAGGCCTGGATTTATCCTGAATTCTGCTTTTATGACGGAGTTTAAGTCACACTCTTTACTTTGCATGTAATGAACTCAGTTTTTCACTTAGTGCGTGAGGCAAGCATATTGGGTTTTTTCTCAGTTTTGTTAGAACTCCTTAGGTATTCACATTATTCACATTTATTCTCACACACACTCCCACCTTTTTTTTTCTCTCTTAATCTGAACTTTAAGCCCCTACAGTCTTGCTTTGGAGGGTAGAAGAGTGAGGGTTTTTTCCTTTTACAATTTCTTTTTTTCTTTCTTTTTTTTTTCCTTCTTTTTTTTCCTGGAGTTCAGGAAAGCCAGTAGGTTGCAGCTAGTCAGACTGCATTTTATTTCACAGTTACCCTGAGAGTCTTAAGTGCCCACTGGGGACCTAAGAGCAGTCAATGAAAGAATCATGTTGAGATGTACTGTGGCAGCAAAAAGGAATAAAACATGCTTTGGATGCCATAAAGTTAAATTGATCTTCACAGTGACAAGTGACAGCAATAGATAAGGTCAATGAAAATTTTACCTTATTTAGAGGTGATGTGTAGAAGACATAAGCAAGTATGGAGTCTAGCATTGTGTCTTTGACCCAAGGTAACTAATCATCCTCCCTGCCTATGCAAACTATTGACACAAGGCTAAATTTGGTCTGGGGTAATGGAGACTCCAGCAATCCAAGGTGACAAATGCTAGTCTTTTTACCTTTCTACACACATACTTCTCAGTCTGTATCTAGTTGAAGTTGCAAAAGCTGCTGCAATATTGTGAGTGTAATTTGGTTTTGAGCTATGTCCAAAGCAAACTAAAATTTCTCAGGTGAGCGTCTGTGAACAGGAGTCAAAATCCATAGTCATTTTAAATAAGGATGAAGGTCATTGTGTGCTAGGCACTAGATTGCACCAAAACTCGTAGTTATAACTGATCACTTGAACACTTGCAATTTTTCATGGGTGGCCTTACAAGACATGAATCAAAGCGTGGAGAGAAGTTATAAAACTGTGCTGTTGCCTGTTTAATGGCTGAAAAGACTGCAAGCAAAAAAATCAAATTCTGAAAGTCTGTGCCATAAAGATATGTGTGAAAGAAATTTTATTAATTTTATGCAAAAAATACATTTTTAAGATCAGAAACATTCTTGATTTTCACTTAATTCTTCAATATGGGCCATACTTGGTGACATAATTTACAGCTAAACTTTATGCATATGTTGAAGTTCTTATTCAGCAAGGCACTCATGCCTTGCCAAATTGAAGCTGTTGGTACCCTGTAATAACTTCTGTGTCCCCAACAATGTAACCTATTTAAATTTCAATGCTTATTGATTTAATTGAAGATTATTTTACTACCACAATATGCTTTCAGTGAACACACTGAAAGCTGTGTTGTTAAGGTAAAATTATAATTCCCTATATCTTTGCTTACAAGCAGTGTATGCGAAACTTTATGTCCAGTTTCGTAAGTCTGGAGATGGATCGTGCAACTCATAGCTGCTCATTAGCAGTCAGATTCTTTCATTTGTTAATGTATTTTGGGGTAGAGCTAAAATAAGTATAGGTGAACAGGCATATTGTGTATATTGGCTCTTCATCATTCTGTATAAACATGTCTTCTAATCTAAGCAAATTGCGTTTTATGAATTTGAGGAACCTATCCTGCCTGTATGTCGAAATGTCATGTGCTGCACAATTTTTGACGTAGTGCAAGTGGCTTGAAAAACTAAATGAAAATATTAATGAATATTTTATGCTTTGCATTATGATTTTCAAATCTTTATTTAAAAGTACGCCACAGAACCTTCATATTATTGAAGTAGTAGAGCATATGATATCTTATAAACTGCAGAAAGAGTGCTTAGAAAAAGCTCTTTTATTCATTAACATGCACAACATTTTTCTTCTGCCATTTTCATGGCTCTGTAAATTTAGTCATTTACCACAGTGGTTTCCACCAGGAAATGAAGTAAAATAAAGCTGATTTTTCATCTGATATAAAATGAACAGTTTATTTTCTAACATGAATATGCATTCTACTATATATTATAATCATTTAAGGGTAGTGTTTTAATTCTATGAAAGTTCATTACTATTTACATTGAAGGAGTAGATCTGGCTTTGATTTTTTGAAAAAAATTTTCTTTGTCATCATTAACAATTAAAAAACTTCCGTATTTTAATTTTTAATGCATAAGTTAATTTTTAATACATTTAAACACATTTGTTAGTTTCAGAACTGCACACAAAGGTTCGAAAACATAAAAAAATAGTTTTTTTAATGTTATTGATGATTTGAGTAGTGGGATAATCTAAACACTGTTTAGAATGATCACAATAGCCTTCAGAATTGTTTCAGATTATGCAAAGAATAAAAGTGTTCGTCATGGACTTCTATGCTACATGTAAAATACTAAATGTTCGTAATTAGTTCTGTGTTTTATGCACACATAGATAACATCTATCCTGTTTATGAAAATTTTTGTTTCTTTTTTGGCTTTGTTCATTGCTGTTCAGACCACAGATCTGTTTAGCACTTTCTAACTAAGTAGATTGACTACACAGTGGAAAACCAAAATGCTCTTATTTATGAGTTTACATTATTTTATGAGGCACAAAGGATTTACAAGTACGAGTCTAATATAGGATTTTGACGGTGGTTTAGATTATATAATTTGAGAAATATGATAAAAATGCTTTGCTTATATAAAATAGTACAGGTGTCAGTACCTCTTTTGACTTTTCAGAGAAGGCTAACGCAGACCAAACACAGAAATAAAAGAAACATTTTGTTTATTAGGATAGGTCTTATGATGTGTTGACTGGCGAAAATGGTGATTCACTTCATTGCAGGGTTGATTAAATTTGTCTGTAGTACTTCACAGAGAGATGTTTTACAGATGCAGCAAATTAAAAGTGAGCTTCTGTTTTGTGTATGACAAATAATATGAACATATTTGGAATAATTTGATGTTGATGCACCTGTGTGTAGGAAATGACCTAAATCTATGAAGTGATCCAAGGGAAAATCACTTTTCACAGTTTAAGTAGTGGAAAAGAATAAAATCTGATTAAAATTAAGCAATGTATTCTTTAATAAATATTATTAAGTCAGGTACTAGGAATATCAATTAGCTGTAACAACGATATTTAATAAGTGATGTTTAGAGGGGATAGAAAAAGTAATTGAGATCATTAGAAGGAAGACTCTGCTTAGTATTTAACCATTATCTTCAGTTTCTTCCCAAACCAGCACTTCATTCGTATGCTGACTCCTTTTATCTTTACTTTCTATTTTTCTCTCTGTGGTGCATCTTCTGAAATATCTCAGCTTTGTCCATGTCAAGGTTCACATAGTCCATTCTTCTGATTAGCTTCTGTTCACACTTATCAAAGATAAATCCTTGCCAATCAGTGGTAGAAATGATCAGTAAAGAGAATTTCATTTACACAAGAAGTGTTAAGATTTTCATATACTCTTTTGGACTCCGTCTGCTCAAAAGAGAAAATACACAATTCCATTTTTTTTAAGGAGAAATTATTCAGAAAATGCTTTAGTATACATCAGAATATTTTGCTTGAGTAGCATTAACATTAAGCTGTATGTTTGTCAGAGATACTTCTGGTGACTGTTGAAGGCACTGGGTCATTGTCTCATTTATCCCGTTCACCTTTATACTTCCTGTTTTCTTTTGCTCCAGCTACATTATACCGAACATGACAATTGTGAATTTCACCCTGATTTTCTAGTGGGAAATATTCTGCAGAAATCCCCCTCCAGAAACCTCTTTCAAATAATGAGTTTGGATGGAATCCCTTTTTCTTTGAGGGGAACATTTCATGAATGCAGTGTAGTTACAGTATTCAAAAATCCCTGTGAGAATTGAAAACGAAAATAGATTCTTAAGTCTGGTTATGGCCCCTTGGCTCCACTGAGAGTCTGTAAATGACTTTATCCCACCATAAATAACCAGAGGAACATTTTCCTGCAGGCACATCTGTGCCACTGATGAGCCATTAGTTTTTTCCCTCAGGCTTCTGTGCTGGTAGGAGGCATGTTGAGAGTGATGCAGCTGACCTTCATCACTCCAGATGAATCCTGTACTGGCATTGGCCTCATTACGGACCCAGTGTCATTAGCATTAGAGTGGCCATGGAGCAGATTGTCAGTTGAGGAATATCTGCTTTCTAAAGCACATCATCATTTGCACTGAGTGGAAACTGTGTAGTTTGATTGCAGCTTAGTTCTGAATCCTTATATATGAAAGAATTTCTGTCCCACTCTGTAAAGTGTAGTTAATTGAATACTTACTTGCTCAGGACACTCTCAGTAAGGAAATCTCCATGAATACTTGAACATAACCAGTCACGTTTATCAGCAAAGACTGCTGCTTAATGGGGAGAATCTGTTTTTTTAATACAGTAATATTCAGATGAAAATGGCAGTTAAGTCTTTGGCTGCCTCATATGAGATTGATTCTGTCCACTGTTCTAAGAGCTTTCTGTCCTTCCGTCACTGTGATGCAGAGCAGTGTATGCCGAACCACTGTGCCAAGCGGCTCACAAGCCAACTGCTGTTGTACCTTATGCCCTCTCACAGTACTGAAACAGCCCTTTCTCAGACATATGAAACCATCTATCAGCACGATTGATTTTGAAGCTCCCCAAACAATTACTCTTTTGAAATATTTTTTGTTAACTGAGAAATCCTCTTAATGGAGTTCTAGACTAACCTGAAGGATTCTGTGTTTAGATATTACACAGCAGTCTTCATTCTCCAGCCTTCCTGAACTTTGTCAGCCATACATTTTGCAATGCTATTCCCATTGCTAAAAAGCATCCATTCCTGGAGTTTACAGTGGGTAAATTCAGGTGAGATCAGAAGCTGGATGCTTAAGGCATCCTCCCTCTGCTCAAAGTGAGCGTTTCAGGAACAGAACACCCAGTGAGTAGCTTGGTTTTGAAAGTTGGATTCCGTAATATCACATTGCCTATTAGTCATCTGCCCTTTAACTGTTGGAAGAGTGTTACCTTCTAGGTTTCCAAGACTTCTTGTGGCTGAACTAAATTTTTTTTCATCCAGGTTGTTTTTGTAGTCTCTCAGTGAACAAGGTTAGGTTATAATCTGTACTACCCACCTGGTAATAGTGTAGTAATATAGTTTATTTTTCCCAAAGAGGGAAAAGAGCCACAAGTTCAAAATGCTGGCTCTGAGAGTAAATGACCTCAGAACTCAAGCTCTGCATCTGTAGGCTTTTTGACGATTTCCTTGGGAAAAAGGGCTAATCAGCCTCATAACATTCTGCAAATCCATTTTTGTTTGAAGAAGAAAAAAATGTAAAAGATAGATGAATCAAGAGTAGCCCTAAGAAATTGTTCTGCACTGGGGTGAGGAGAGGGGTGTATGAGAGAAAGAAGGAGATGGTGCAGAGTTCTTACTGGATCTCAGTAAGAAAGGTCTGACAACAAACGGCTTAGTAAAATACCTGTTTCAATAAGACAGAGTAAAAAGAGGAATATAGATATCAGGTAAATCTTATATCCCTCCAGACCTGAGAACCCCGTCTTCATGCAGCATTGGAGGGACCCCAGATGGATTTTTACTTTACACACTGTGCAGATCTTGTCCATGGTTGAACATCCTCCTTTTTGGTCATTTCAGCAATTAAACAGACCACTAACTCATCAATGTACAATGGTTTCCCAGTCATGATCACTACAGAGATACTTTGATAATAGCTGGTACTGTCAAGAGCAAACTAGAAACACTAGAAGGAAGCATGTAACTCAATCCAAGCTGGTGCAATTACTGCTTCTGAAGCACAAGTATTCAAGTCAAAAGGCTACAGTATACAGGAAAAGAATATTTCATAGATTACTGAATATTTTATGCATGAGGAGAAAAGCCATTTTGAATTCCCTGAGGTCTGATAACTAAAGACGTTGTTAAGATAGGGTGTGATTTTACTTCTTTTAGAGACGATGACAAAAACCCCATTGATTTATATAAGTGAAGTCAATTTTTTGTCGAAGACTCAACAGCACCTCCAACAAAACATATTTCTCAAGCTTTTAGTTTAATTCTTAATCTTAAAAATTCCTAGCATTTCTCAATAAAAACTGATTATAGATGGATTCTTTGCTAATACCTGTTCTATTAGCAAATATACAAATGTCTCTCAGAAAACAGGTGGACACTTAATTTCATGCTGTGGTGATGGTTTTAATATTTATTGTATATGCAACAACAAATTATTTCACATTATCTGGGAAGAGCTTGCATTCATAGCAGGTGAAGAGGCTCAAGCTTTCATGACCACAGCATATGCTGCACATTGGGGAACTTGCCCAATGACTTTCCATCCCTTAGCATTCTGTGGCAGTGTATAATCTGTGTAGTGGAAACAATATAACACAAGTTCAGGTGACAGAAACTACTTAAAAGGGGAAAAGTACGTTGACAATAGGCAGCTGTGTTTGCTGACCTAGATAAGATCATACTTATCTTCTCACTTATTCTAAGTGAAAGATTTTTTTGACCAATACCATTGGAACCACACACGAGACATTATTTCTTTTATTATTTTTTTTCAGGGTACTTGGGATGAGGTAGCACATTTTAATAAGAATTGCATAATACTCTAAAACCATCTCTGAGCCAAAACCCTTGATTTTTTTTCTATAACTTATTAGATCCCCATGTTTGTCTTGTACGCTATTTTGCTCCTCAACTGGTTCAGCTGACTTTGGACAAACAGTTGTGAGAATTGTGCTCCTTCTCAATATCAGTCAGAGTATATTGACACTACAGGCTTGTTGACTCTGAGTCCACTTGCATGATTTACATATGGACTGATCTGTGTTGTTTCCTTCCTATACATACATAGATACATACTGTCAACTGTACACAAGGCCCCCTATGGTAACTGACATTATGAGGATCTGCCATCTGCAAGGGATAACACAGGTTTTCTGTGTTATGCAGTACGAAGCTTTTTTCGGTGGGTAAAATGCAAGACATCACGTCTTCCCCCCACAGCCCTAAAAGCTGAGGTGATTTTACCATATTATCACACAATGATCTTGAAAGCCTGGAAACTTGTTTTTAGTGCCAGATCACGTGTGTTAGTCAGACCATGGAACCATTAGGCTAGTTGTGGGACAATCACTAGGCAGTCAGAGAAGCTTTAGAGAACATTTTAGATCTTCCTACCTTGTGGAAGTATGCTAAACTCTCAGGAGAAATACAGTATATTAATTCAAATTCAGATTGATACAGTAAGTGAAAAAATTACTGCTTGTACCCATTTGAACACCAGCTTCTGGAATAGCAGAACTAGCATAAGTTTGTGGGATCTTTCCACCTTGCTCACGTGTGATGACTATTGGTTGTTGCAAAATTTCTGAATGAGAAAGAAAACCATCATGAAGGGTCTTGAGTCATTGCATTTACATTGCAATTTATCCCATACCTGTGCAGAAGCAGTTCACTAATCACCATCTGAAAGCTGCTAAATGCTACCTGCCCTTTTTTATAACGCTAGTGCTTGTGATTCATACTCAGGCAGTTGTTATTACCAATCTGCGTTGTTATTCTTGAAGAGAACCCTGCAAGAGTAGAAAGAAAACGTAAAAAAAATAAATCCTATTTTTTAGGAAACCTGGTTTGCATTTCATATTGCAGCTTAGTGGAACATGAACATGGAGTTTGCTTTCTGGAAAAACAAACAAATTTGTTAACCACAAAAGAAATTATTCCTTCTGTTCTACAGAATTAAGTGGACCAGTTAGATAGGTTAATGAACACAAAGAAATTACGGGACCTAAGAAATAGCTACTTACTTACCTACTTACCAGTAACAGAATGCTGACAATGACCAAGGATGTGTTTAGTGGACTGTGGGTAAGATGGTGCTGCCTGTAAAACCTGTGAGATACCAGCAGTTCCTTTCAGATTGGGGATGTGTTGTATAAAATATTAAAAAATTTTCAAAAATAAGAGATCTACCAGAATAAGAATCAGAGTTTGGGTAACCTAACTACTGAGAGGGAGATCCAGTTTCAGAGAATTCATTCTCCAATGCAAAGTGTTAACTATACTTCACAGTAAAAATGTAAAAGTGCAGGGAACCTCGTATGAATAGCTCATCAGAAGAGTGCCAGATATGCTTATCTCTAGAATCAAGAATGTTGCCACGTTGAACAGAATGTGGCAGAGCTGTTATTCATAGTTAAATCTTCTGCAGCAAAGAAAGAGGAAATGTTGTATACGGGTGCAACTGATTAGCAGAAGAGTAGTTTTAAGCAAATATATAAATTATATGCAAAGCAGGTAAAAAAAAGACATGAAAGCAGTTTGTGCTTCTTTGTCTAAAGCTTTCATTTGGCTGTAGTTGTTTACATGTCTTTAAATGCTTGAGCTCAGGAAGAACTCAGCAAAGAGGAAAAGTAATCTATGGAATTGTTCTATATCTTCTGTTTTGTATAAAACTGGATACACCTTGAATATTCACTGTGACTGTGCTGGACATATTATAGTTAGATACTACTCTTGAGTGGTAGCACCGAGACATACTGGTTACATAACTAAATTTCACTACTTAAATACTGGAACAAATTCTATCATATCCACTCAAGTATCCTGCTTTTTTTTAAGATGTGTCTGCTCAACATAGGGTTCCTGTAATCACTTTTCAAGAGTGACTGCCCTTCATGTCAGCAGTAGAAGGATGGAATTATGATATGGAGTTGGAACTGTACTCAAAAGACCATCTAGCGTTTTGTAAACCTCTGCACAGGCAGAGCATATACTGGACAGTGAGTGATCTGAACCTTGTGAAATATTTTTCGTATGAATTGTGACAGTAATTCATGTCTTTCAAACTTTTAAATCAATCTAGGGAGTACACTTCTAAGTTAAGCTTCGTATAAAGCTGTTCACATTTTAACTGACATAGAATGAGGCTGTCACTTAGCAGTTTTCTCACAGTGATGAGATGGTGTCTGTTTGCTCTTTACTTGAACAGATAATTTTGCTAATATAAATGTGAGATGTTTGATTTTATACATTTATTAATTCTTAATGTCTTGGACCTTAGAGGCTTCCCCAATTTCTTCTTCCCAGTCAGATCCTCAAAACTGAGATGACGTGCAAGGAGACACAATGCCTAGAAAAATGAAATTTGACATATGCATCCTGGAAATAAGATGCATGAGGATTTAGACTGTGGATCATGCCCTCCCTAAACACTAGGGCTATTTAGCAGAAGCTGTGGTCACTAGGCATTGTGTAACCAAGACTAAATCTTACTTTTTTTTTCTTAAAAAGATATGCCTTAGTTTAAGCAAGAATTAATTTAAGGAAGATATCTGCATTGTAATTAGACTAAATTATGAGAGAAATATTACTCACCCTTTCTTAATAAGTAGCTCCCATGTTATATTCAGTTGGCTTTTACTGCTGAAATTCACCACATCTTAGTTGTCCAAGAAATCTTCAGTTTTCTACCCTTCATAGTTTTCACTGTTCTGCTACAATGGGTAGAATAGGTCTGTTAAAATTATAACCTAATTCTGAATCTTTATAGATTGGATGCAAATTGATGCCTTTTTCCACTTGTGAAATTTGAGTATTTTATATAACTTCATTTCAATATGCAATTTCCATGTTAATATTAAATAATCAAATTGTCTCCTTCAATAAATTTTACTGATTTTTTCACCATCCGTCATCCATAAGAAATGAAAATCTTCCCCAGAGACTGATGTGAGAGAGTTAAAACCTGCAACTAAGGTGAATTTCTTTAGCTGCGTCTTACTCTCAGGTTCTTTGTACTTGTAGGTCATCAAATGGTAGCCCAGTTGCCTCTTCAAGCCCTTTTCCAAAATGATACTGACAGGTGCCACAGCTTATGGAAGGTGCCTTTCTTATGGAATTATGACCTGGTTAAGCATTTATGTCAAAGATACTCACCATAGAGAAGTGTAGCAACCATTTCAGTATTTTGCTGCTTCTATTGCAATAGAATGCATATTCTTAAAGTAAATGCATCTATAGATCCTGAATTGATTATTACTAGTTAAAGTAATAAATTCTAGAGTTCAGTTAACAGTAAAGTAAATCTCCTGCTTTTTCTATTAATGCTTCTGTTCAGGAAGTAGCACAGTGGGCAGCAATAAAAGAAGAAATGGTGGCATCCTACTGCTACAATATCTATAGGCAGTTGCTTCAAATAAATAATTATTGTATTTTACTTATGGTTCATGGTACTTCTTTTTTCATAAAACAACACAGAAGAGCTCTTCACAGTTGCAGAAGGAAAGAAGCAGGAAGCTTTTGTGAATACACAGTGGACTTTTTGTCTTAAGAGCCTGTTTGTTGGGTAAAAATCTTGAAATGGTAGCTAATTATCCAAGGGCAGAAAGAGGAGCATATCAGCTAATTTCTACAGTAGGACTTGTTGAACTTCAAGAACACTAGGGAAAAAATCAATATCATTCTTGCTGTGCTTGATTGTAATCGTTCAGGTTTAGCAGAAAAATACCAATTTAACTAATCAAGTATAAATTAAAATATGCAAATCTGAGGGAGTAAAACAGTTATATCTTCGAGCATTATGCAAATAAGAGAAAAAAATCAGATGTAGTCAGGGATGAATGGAGAAGATGTGTTATAGATTTGGTGGCAGAGCACACAAGATATAGAGCACTCCTAAGAGTTAGGACACGTGTCTTAAGGTGAATAGTATAACTTTAGTAACATAAAAAATCAAATAGTTGTATTTGTACCTTGACAGAGAAGACACATATTTCATGGTTAAAAAGAAGAATCTGATAGGACATGAGGAAGATTATAAATGCCTGCAATTCAGCAGGATTTCCCCATGGTCACTGCTTTATAATGCACAGTCATGGACAGGCTCATAAACTGGCTGAGCTAATGGCAGAATATGCAGTCAATATTATAAAAATCTAGAACACCTGCAAAATCCAAATGACAAAATCAAATTAGGAAAACTTTGCTTACAGTGTTGTTGTCAACTGAGCACCCAAGCATTGCAATTTTGCAACTGCACAGAAAGACATAGATAGCAGAAGCAAATCAGAACTTGAAATCAATCTGGGTCTTGAAGGTGACAGTCTCACTCTAAACTGTAATGATTAAGAGAGACAGAGACTCTGAGGTTGTAAATTTGTTATTGCTCAACCGGGCTCAGATTTACTTCTGCTTATAGCTGAGGACTAGGCTTGGGACTCACAGATCATAGTATCAGTTTAGTAAACTGCTCTTGGCTAAACTACATAAAAAAACAAAAACCAAGAACGTAATATATTACAGAAATATTATAGAGTGAGATGTAGTATATTTTTACAGGTAAAAATAATTCCACCCATTGCTGTCACATGTAGATATTGCTGACAAATTATAATACATTGACTTTGCTTTGAATAAACACTGTTTAACTCATTTCAATTAAAAATGGAGACTTGACAGAGCAAACTTTGCATATTTGTGTAGATCTGAGTTCTTTAAATATATGTCTAATATATAATATAATATAAACATCAGAAGAAATATATTGGTCTACGTATATTAGCGAAGGTCCTATCATTAATCAATCTTGTTATTTAAGAAATAACACTGGTGATGTAGTTACAGAGATCATGACAAAGAAATAAGAACATGGAAACAGCAAGAGAATGATGATACTTCTCTCTTTCTCATCAGTGTACTCTCTGTGAAAGGCTAATGTAATTTCATTCAGTAGTTTATGGAAGTGCAAGAGTGGTGGGAATACACTCAAGACAGAAAAGAAAGCTTTGAAGAGAATAACAACTCTGTCCTGAATTTGAAGCTATTTCTTCTGGGAACAGTCTTCCGCATAAGATTTGGCTTCTCAGAGAGAATTGCCTGTCTATTATTATTACGTGTTTCATTTTCTGTAATGTGCTATCCAGTAGCAAAATTAGGAAAAGATAGTGCTGGAAAACAAAATAAATATTCTGATAATATCTGAAATCTTACTAAGATTGTTCATAGTCAGTAAACGGCAGTGAATAACTCATGGAGTGTAAGAAATAACGGCATGCCTCTTAAAAATAATTTTTTTAAAGGAATGTAAAAGCTCTGGTAAATATTCCTGAGAAATGAAAACCAGAACAGTTCTGTATTTTGTGTCTGACCTTGCCTGCTACCAATTTGTTTACATTTGGAAATACTGTGTCTGAAGTTGGGTAGGTTACAGAGAAGACTGCTAGATTCTGGGCAGTTTTAAGCAGCATTGCACTGTATTGAGTTGAATTATCTCATATTGTTCTGTACTGCAGATAAGTTTGACATGTCTGTAGATGTTCAGGCAGCTGGTGAGTCTAAGTTTGATAGCTTTTTAGATTCTCAGGATTCGTATAGATGAAATGAAAATGCATCAGTACAGGCTTGGGGCGGACCTGCTGGAGAGCAGCTCTGCGGCGGACGACAGGTTAACCATGAGCCAGCAGTGTGCCCTGGCTGCCAAGAAAGCCAATGGCATTCTGGGGTGCATCAAGAAGAGTGTAGCCAGCAGGTCGAGGGAGGTTCTCCTTCCCCTCTACACTGCCCTGATGAGGCCCCATCTGGAGTACTCTGTCCAGTTCTGGGCTACACAGTTGAAAAAAGATGGAGAGCTACTGGAGAGAGTCCAGCGGAGGGCTAAGAGGATGGTGAGGGGACTGGAACATCTCTCCTACAAGGAAAGGCTGTGGGAGCTGGGCTTGTTCAGCCTGAAGAAGAGAAGGCTGAGAGGGGACCTAATATATGCTTACAAATATCTGAAGGGTGGGTGTCAGGAGGATGGGGCCAGACAGGTTGCCCAGGGAGGTTGTGGATTCTCCTTCTCTGGAGCGGGAAAGCGGGAGGTGCCAACGAGCCGCAGCTCTGACTCGGCGGGGGCGGAGTCGAGTGTGACAGCGGCAGTTTAAAAGCCGGTGTGCCCGCCATTTCGGCGAAGCTACTGAAGGTGAAGGGGTCTGGAGCAGAGG
>Ga0065711_1035044_pt1 | contig 22888 bp, 8 predicted proteins | sample Hoacrofraction12_FD_59098 | JGI IMG/M metagenome (GOLD analysis project Ga0065711, IMG submission 59098) | Hoatzin crop microbial communities from Cojedes, Venezuela - Epithelial fraction 12 v2 (version 2) | ecosystem: Host-associated > Birds > Digestive system > Esophagus > Crop | place... | reverse complement strand
AGCTCTTTTCAGTGGTGCCCAGTGACAGGACAAGGGGCAATGGGCACAAACTGAAGCATAGGAAGTTCCATCTGAACATGAGGAAGAACTTCTTCCCTCTGAGGGTGACGGAGCACTGGAACAGGCTGCCTGGGGAGGCTGTGGAGTCTCCTCCTCTGGAGATATTCAAGACCCACCTGGACAAGGTCCTGTGCAGCCTGCTGTAGGTGACCCTGCTTTGGCAGGGGGTTTGGACTGGATGACCCACAGAGGTCCCTTCTAACCCCTACCATTCTGTGATTTCTATCACAGCTGTGCCTGTGCGTGCCTGTAGGGTCTGTTGAGCTGGGTCATCGTGGGCTGTCCTGACCTCAGACCTGTGGACTGACTTCCTGGCGTGACCCAGGCCCTCTCCTGTCCCTGTGGACCTGCCTGGTGATTATGAGGCTGGGCCTTATCCTGACCGGTAGACTGGCCTCCTGGCTTGACCTCAGCCTGACTGTGGCACCAGGGACCTGCCTGGCAATCACAGGGCTGCATCTGACTCTGACCTGCAGACTGACTTCTCAGCCTGGCCTTGGACCTGCCTCACTGCCATGAAACTCGCCTGATGATCTGGTTTGACCCTGGCTGCTACCCCTAGCCTGCCCTGCTCCCTTGTTTTGGGGCAGTGGGATGGTGTCTGGTGAGGCCTCTGCTCTGCTTGCTGTGATGTAACTCCCTGTCCCCTGGGGAGCAGCTAGCCCTTGGTGCTCCCTGACAAGGGCCAGGCGCTGGTAGCAGTGTGGTCTCCTACCAGTCTAAACTAATTACAGGACTGTGTTAAGAGGAGGCAGTAACAACGAAGATGTTAGTTCTTCCAGGAGCTGCTTCCCAAAAGAAGTAGTCCTGCCTCTTTCCTCAACCACAGGTACTTGTTCCCACCACTCTTCCTTCTGCCTGCACAAGCATTTATGCAGTAAGGCAGTGAAGCAGAACAAACAAAAATAATGACGTTGGTTCTTGAAGAAAACAAGGAATTGATTTACCCAGGGCAGGAACAAGCACCTAGTGTTGAGAAGAGCAGCCGACACAGCTGCAGCCTCAAGCGTTTGTGGAAGTCTGGCTGAAAGATCACCAAGGTTGGGGTTTTACTGTGACCACACCAGGTTTGTCTGGGATCCTGGGAATTTGTGTGATGGGCCGGGGCTGAAGTGAGCATCTTCCTTTCTGTCACTACCCGACCTGCCTCGGGCACAAAGGCGCTGCTGCAGTTACATCCTGCAACTGGCAATGTAGATATAGCTGTGGTGGTTTAGGCCTTTCTTACATGTGTAAATAAAGCAGCAAACTTATTCATCTAGACCAAGAGGTGCCAGGCACAGGGTTTACTTTCAGTTTTTATTGAATGACAAGAGGGTCAAAGCCTAAGTGTTCTGTGCTCGACTCTGCCAGCTGAGTTGTGTGAGGATCAGCCCATTCAGTACTGATTGGTTGTTTTGGGGTTTTCTACTGCCTGGTATTTTTATTGTGCTTTTCAAATGTCTAATGTCATATTCTGCCAGAATCAGCAGAGAAGTAATGTCATGACTGCTATGTATCTGAACCAGGAGTGCTCAGCAGATGCTAACTTCTGAAATCTTTAATCCACTGAGTGAAATCTCCAAGAAAAAGCTCTTGCTGTTGACCATACTTGTAGCAGGGAAGATAGTGATTAGTTGGAAACAGACTAAGCCATGGTCTCAATCAAGTGTTCTCTCTGGATCTGGATTTAGGCACGCTGAGGAAGCTTGTGCTGCAGTTGATTAGTCTGGATCTGCTTCTTGTCTTTAGGATCCACGTCTTATGTTATGCTAACTTAATTATTATTAAATGAGGAAGGAGGGTAACTTTTCATAAGAACTGATAAAGCCAGAACTGCCCAACAAATAAAAGGTATCTTCAACATAAGCATGTAAGAAACCTTTAAGGAGATTAATGAAGAGAGAAAATGGTAATCATCAAGAATTTATTTGGTATGTTGTAGGGGAAAAAAAATTTATAGATTACTTTTTACTCGTTTGATATTTACAAGAGAACATTTGCTTTCTTCTGCAATTAATATCGAGGAATCTGTTACGGACTTAGTGCCAAAGCAAATAATTTTAATTAACAAGATACATTTGCATAAAGATTGTGGTATTCTAGAAACTTCTGAAGTTCCAGAATTTAGCAAATATCATGGACATATTAGGAATCATTGAAAGGGCAGTCTTTTAGACTTGGTAGTAAAACCAAGCAGGTACATGAAACAAACTGCCAGCATAAACAAGGAGCAAGCGATGAATGGGAGAAAGACTAAGGATTATTTTTGTCTGGAGTAGAGTCTCTGACGCTTGGTAAAGATGAAACTGTTGTACATCTTGTTGTACAACACAGATGACTGATTCAGGCCTAATGGCCATTACTTAAAGTATCCTCCACTCTTAGATTTGCACCTGAGTAAACCAACATAGCCAGTAAGAAATTCTTGGTCCAATGAGAATTACAAAAGGAAAGAACAAATGAAAGAAATTTACCTGCTGTTAGTCCACAGTAATACTATTTCCTTGTCTGGTGAGCACTTCCTCAGAGTAATTATATCACGGTTTTGAAAGCCTTTTATGTTTGTATCTGACATCCCACTTCCATTTGACAGCAGTTCTTCTTGGTTGGGATAACCCACTTGTGCATGTGGCTCTGGGTTCTGTTCCTGAGTGAATCACTTAACCTCACTGTCTTTTCCTCTTTCCATCCATAAAATTAGCATAATAATGCTAATTTATCACAGGCTACAGTTAGGCTCAATTAATGTTTGTAATGATCTGTGAGAATGTTGGGTAAAACATGCTGTAAAAGTGTGTTATTATTGTTAATAGAGCCTTTTGTACAACTGCACTCTAACAAAGGACTACCATTGCTCACTAGCTTTAGTCCTAAAATTTCACTGAAGTTCCTAAGGACTTGATGGGATATGACTTTCTGTTAGTATGTCCATTTATCTTCCTGACTCATTCATACCATCAGAAGAACAGTTTCAATTCTGAAACATGGAAGAGCTGCAGAGTTTGTGTGAAAGAAATGATGTAACTTCCTAAGTGGTCTAGGACTGAAAGCTTTCTAAACAGGGCCTTGTTTACACTGGCCTCAGTCCAGCTGAACTAGTTCAGACTTCAGAGAGCTGCAATTTGTAGAACAGCTTTCTTAAAATGAGGTACCTGTCTAGTTGGGAATATAAATAGTCCTTATCCATGGAAATAATGGCAGCACAAGAGAATGGCAGTAGACAAGTCTCAGCATATACCATTGGAAGGAAAAGATCAATTGGAGTTCACAGTTAATACTCCTGGGTTTTGGTTACACATATCAGATTAACAGCTGGAAGACAAAGGCTTGGAACTCCCCTCCCATTTGTCAGGAGCACATGAAAAAGGAAGGAGCAAGCTTCACGACTGGACTGGCTGGGAGAAATGGTTTGAGCAGATCTGCTGGCCTCAAAGAGCAGCCCGCGCTTGGCAGCGTAATGGATAGCTGAGCTTGAGCAAGTAAGCTTGAAATAGGGTTTTTGTTGCTTTGGTTGTACATTCGTTAGACAGTTTGGAGCTGTGAGACAGTCATCTGTACATAGGAGTGTCATGGTTTAACCCAGCAGCTGGCAACTGGGACCAGATCTTGTATACCTGCTCATTAGCCGAATATGGGGAACTGAAAAAAGATCTTTGATTTCTTAGCAACAACTAAAAACATCAGTGTATGATCAACAGTCTTATACTAAATGCAAAACCCTGCGGCTACTGGGAAGAAAATTAACTCTTATCCCAGCCAAAACTAGGACAGTGGGTTTTAGGAAGTGAGATTTCTCTGTCCTATTATGTGACATTTGATTTTATCAAAATTCTAAGTTTTCTTGGAACTTCCAAAACATTTTCTCTTCTGCTGACATACTTCAACTTCCTATCCATCCCTGCTTCTTCTAGTACTTGTATTATTCAAAACTGATCTCTTAATGCTCTTAATAATGAGAAATGTGTGTTATTCTTATCTTGTCTGTTCTTCAAAGTAGCTGCATAGTCCCTACTCAAACTTTATGGGGAAAAAAATAAGTCAATTACTAGGCAGAGACCATGCCCACAAAACTGATTCTGCTTAAAGTTGTATGTTTCAGAAGTAACTTTAATAGGGAGTTTATAAAAGAAAATTTTCTGCTGATATACTTCTAAGAAGATGTAAAATGGCTGAACTTGCTTTTGAAAATAATAGATTTTATGTCAACTGCTCTGAGAAACTTCTATTTTTCCAACCTAATTCTTACTCTCCTTCTTGCCTACTGTCTAGTATTAAGAAGAATGATTTGGCTAAAATATCTGTATCTCTCACCAGGATTTTATATGACTAAGTGAAAAAGGAGCCTCTTTTCATATAAAATCTTTGAGTCTGTTACTCTCTAAACTAAGAGTCTGCCCCTTAAAATTGAAGGAGAACAAATAGGGGATGTGAACATGGAAGTGCTGATCAACCTAAGGGAAGCAGAAGAAAAGTGTAGGTACGGATGTCATGCCAGTTGTACCATTTAGTACAGAGAAAATACAATACCTAAATTCACTAATCAGGTAAATTAGCTAGGAGTGATAGGAGACAGATATTTGAAACCTTTGGCATAGTGTCTGGCAGCAGTTTAGAAGCAATCAGGGTCTTAGGAGGTATAATTAGAGAGGGAGACCATGCTCATCAGTAATTAAAGCACTATTCAGAGAAAAAGCAAGACAAAGGCACTTCTTGTTATTGCTAACTATTTTAAGTGTCATGTTACAGAGAAAATATAGAAATACAACCTATTAAGGTGAATGCAAATATCTGTAAAGGCATCACTTTCTTCAGATTATATGAACGAATTTACAGTTTTTTAACAAATTCTTTTTGCCATTTCTTTACAATGAATACTATGTGTTCTAATCCTTAAAGATTCTATAGTTTATAGAGTACTAGACTGTAAGTGGCGCTTAGAAGGTTTTCACAAAAAAGCATACACAGTTTAGGCAAGGCCATGCTTTTTCATAATGCAGATTTATAAAACATTGATACAGTCCAGTACATCAGAATACAATTCATAATACTCGGACATTTGCTGTTTTTGTAGAATCTCAGTATTTGCCTTTTATAAGAGGAATTGCCTTCAAATGCTGCTCTGCTTTTAATTCAGTAGTGCTGAAAAACATCCCCGTCTAAATAGGAATAGCAGAAGTTTGAACTTGCTTCTTAGGCCACTTGGAAATTATTTTTAATGTCCTGTTTATGTGAGTGTGGCATTTAAGAATGAAGGTCTGTAAATCATGTGTAGGAGTAACTAAGAACAACTGGTTTCTGTCCCAGCAAATAATGGAAGAATTTGTCTAGCTGTACAGAGACACAGAAGGAGTTGTGGGAAAGCCTGGGAAAACTGTCAGTACTCAAGTGATTTAGTCTGTATCCTTGGGGCAGCTTCATCTAGATGTGCACACAGATGGAAGTCCAGGGCATGTCAGCTGGATCAGGTATAAGAGCTCTTTAGCTCTAGAAAGGCAAACTGTTGAGGTTCTATCCTCTGTCCTTTTTTTCCTTCCGCCCCTTGTTTTCTACAGCCCAACAACTAGCTGAGGTTTCAGCTGAAGAAAGTAGCTTCTAAGTCATGTAGTGAGCAGTAGGGTTTTGGACAGAAGGCATTTGACCTGAGAGTTCATTGCTAGTCTGAATGTCTAGGTGTATGGGTGCTTTCCTGAATGTGAGTGTTTGGCCAGAGAATTCCCTTCATGATCCAGGGTGTGTTTTTAATTTTCCAAAATAACTCTGATTTCAAAGTGAGTATTCATCAACAGTGTGGTTTTTTGTAATGGCACTAGTGGAATGAAGAGACAAATATAATTGACGTAGCTAAATTCAGAGGCTGAAACAGTCATTCCAAGAGCAGGTTTGTCGAAAGGCTGTAGCCGGTTCTGGCATGCACTTTTGGAAACACCCACCCTGGATTCCCAGCTGTGCTTCATGTCCCCTTGTCACTGCTTTGCAGGGATGGTGTCACAGGGCAGTTGACTACAGCATCTTGAGGCTTGGGATTGCTTCTATCCTTTGTCCTCTATACGTTGCTCATTTACTTGACAAACAGTTTTAAAAAAAAAAAAAAAGTAAGTACTGAGGTGGGAATGAACACAAACGTATGGATGTCTGTTCAACAATTTATATATTACTAAGCATAACTCCCACATCCAGGGTGTCCTCTATAGTCAGAGGGACAATTTATTTTCTTCATCCAGCTTGGGCCCACGTTGAAGACAGAAGTGAGCTGATCGATATAAAACTGAAAGTGTCTTGTCACTTTTTTTCTCAGTCTGCTAGTCTTCTGCCAGATATTTGCTGCTACAGGGTTGGTCCTTGGCAGAGTTCTCAGTCTACCAGATTGCCGTCATGTATTTCCTTCTTTGGATGACAAGGTGTGGCAATACTTTCTGACAAAAATTAGTAAAGTTTTAGGGACTTTGTGTGAGTCTTTGTTTCCACACCCTGTCCCCTTTTGCTTTTGCTCTCCGTATGATCAATCTGGAGGACGAGGTCTTTTCCTCTAACCAGATACCACAAGGTGGAGGCTGCAGTACAATGTGACATTGGGACTCCTCATTCCTCACAAATTTTGATAAGCTATAGCATGTGAGGAGAGATCAGATGTTGTTCCCCTCGAGTGGTGATAAATAGAGGAAGCATGCTTACAGGTAGGAAGCTTGAAGGTGGGAAAGGTTACAGCACAAACAGCCTGTGAGATCCAGGGAGGATACTTGAAATAGTCTCACTTTAAGCTGACTGAATAAAGAACTGACACAAGCTCATAGCATGGGCTGAGATAGTCCTGCCCCAGCAGAGGCAGCAAATTTTGTAGTCAAGAACTGGGAGAGCCAGTGCCTTGGGACTATAACGGGTTTGGCACAAATCAGGTTAGAGCTTAAATACGAGTTTCTGACTGAGAAATACCATGCAGGGTGAATATATCTCCACCTTGAAAATTTAAGCCTACTTTAGGCAACCTACAAGTGCAATTTTTAAAATTTATTTATTTACTACGCCATGTATCATGCAGCTGTAGAAGGGCATAGAATCTGATTTCTGAACTGAAATTATGTTGAGTCTGAAGGAAAATCATTGCAAATCTAAGCCTGGAAAATTATTACTAAGCACTGAAAATAGCCTGTTAAAGCAAGAGCAATGCATAAAGATTTGGGCAAGCTCACTTCCCTATTCACTGTGAGATGTTTATTCCTCTGCTGCGTTCACTGCCAGCAGGCTTTTGATATTTCCTAAATCACACAACCCAAAGCACCTTGCTGTGTCCCCCCCGGAACAGTACTTCTCTGGGAGAATGAGAATGCTAACCTCAAGAATGCAGGAACAGATGTATTTGTTGTGAGACAGTGCTGAAATCTGTCTTTTGCTGAAAATTGTTGTCTTTAAACAAACACTTGGTTCCGAAACTGTAATACCATACTTTCTCATAAACCTAACAGACTGCTATATAAGGCCCAAATCTTCTTCCCTTCTTCAGATCTGTAGGAGCTTTGCCGTGGTTTTAAACAGGGCGTGACTAGCTTGATAGCATACATTTGACTGAGATGAGCATTAAAAAACCCTCAAAATCAATCCATATTTAACATGCTTAATTTAAAGTTGATATATGGTGGCATGTGTATAATCAGACAGCTCTTAGTTTAAAAAGCTCAAAACAAACAAAAAAATCCAAATAAAGGGTTACTAAAATCCTAACTTATTTTGTAATCGTGTATTGGAGTAGCAGTTGGTTTCGCTGGTCTGGTCTGCCTTTCTGCTGGCTGGGTTCCCTTTCTGTGTGACAGATGTGCTATTTATGGAAGGGGATTCTGAATATTTTAAAGCACTGACTGTTAGGATCTCATTCCCAGCCTTTAAAATGAAGGAGCACAAAATGCCAAATAACTTCCCAAAGCAAAACCGCCAAATTAAATAGCTAACTATTTAATCATTACAAAAGAAAGAGGGGGGAAAAAAGCAAAATCAGATTATCTATTTTTTTACAAGAAGTAAATACGTACATACAGCTGTCTAGTTGTTGCTGTGCAACATTTTCTGGTTTAATACAATATTCGGGTATTAGTTTTCACTTTTTAAAAAGGGTGCTCTTTTAGGGGAAAAAAACCCCATAGGGTACACAGGTTCCTAGAGAAAGAATATGTGGCTGAAAATTTGGCTGCTTTCTGTCTCGGGTATTAGCAGGTCGAATGAAAGATAGCGCTTCTCTGTACAAATCTGGCCTCACAAGGATCTATTTCTTTCAGCAGTTGGCTAGAAACCATTTATGTTCACTTATACATATAGTAAACAATATTTACCTGAAGAAATCTTTCAGTGAAATATTTTCAGAGCTAACACGTTAATCCTCACAATTCTGTTCATGTGTTGGGTATCAGCTTGCGGTATTTGTGGGCAGAGAGATAGGAAGCTGTGAGAAGTCACTGAAATAGCATGTGGGATTCTGCTCTCTGAACAGGTAGATCTTACGGTTTGTTTTACCTCACCTGGTGGTTTAGCCTTCTGGGAAGGTAATTCAGGTTCTAGCAAACTGCAGCATGGTTCTCTCATTCTCCCTTTGGAGACACAGCGACAATGAAAATAAACACAGTTTTGCTTATTAGGCTTTTTTTTTAAAATTCATATTAGCAGATTTTAATGCTTTTTTTCTCTGTATTTTTTTCATTATATATGCAAAATATTTTACTGTATTTCAAAGTTTTGCAGAAAATAAGCCTTTTTACCACTTATTCATAAAAATCTAATTCCCACAATTACTCTTGCAGTCTCTGCAGAGGGTGATACCAATTTAATGTATGCGGCTGAACAATGTGCATGCTATTAATCTCAGAAGGTAACAGAAAGATGCTGAGTAGGTGATGTGAAATTTTTAATTATTATTATTATTATTTTTGCAGCTGTGGTTTAGTATTTCAAAATTATTTTTTTCTTAAAGACGACAGCACTTTAGTATCTGCATTGACCTCCATGATGTCAGAATGTCATTGTGCAACCGTAGCTAAGAAAAGCCTCCGAGAAAAAAAAACAAAGGAGCTTCGCATCTTCCAATAACGTGAGATGTGCATATACAGTACGTAGCATTTTGGAATTCATACTGTGGTAGTGAGTCGTTGCTTTCAGTTTGATTAGACAATCATTGTTTCGTTTTCCTTGATTTGACAGTGAGTATGCTTGTACGCTGCTTAAGTCTTCTTAGTGCTATCTAGGTCAGTATACTTAGGATAGCTTTTATGTTCTGTAAGTCTGACAGATACCGAGCCTGACAGAGATCCGCATCATTTTCTTTTATTTATTATATCTGAGGACAGAAAAATATTTTATAATTAATCAGAACTGTATACCACATAGCACCTACCGTTTCTGCATTGCAGATATATTTAGCTCTAACACTGCTTGTGGTTAACAGGGTGTAGCGTAGACACAGACAGCTGATCATGCAGTCAGACCCTGTGCTCGTGTGGTTTGTCAATACTGCTCAGGATTTTGATGGACTGTGAGAGAACAGAAAGGAAAGAAAAAGAAATGTTTTACTCGTATGAACGTTAGACCTTTGGTTATGCTATTTTTGCCATCATTCTCTTTTTATTTTATTTTTTAATTCGGAGACTTAAAAATTAGGAAAGCACAGCAAATGCATCCAGGATTTAATATGTGCGACGTGAAATCTTTCTGCATCGAGAGGATGTTGCTGTAGTCAATCCAGCGTTTCTCCAATAAGCAAGAAGATTGTTTTGTTTTCCTCGGCAGGCGGACTCAGCCATTGCACAAGCAGATTTTGATAAGAGTTTGAAATGCCTGCTACTGTATCGTTGTAGAATTTGGAGTTTGCTAACAGTGTTAGTGACTGGAGCTCATCTTGCATCACCAGTTGATGACAATTTTCTTTGTTCCCTCCCACCCAGTTGAACCAAGACTCTGTAGCTGATACGCAATGTCACTTACAACATTAATCAGATACTGCATTTAAGGTGAGCTGTCCCTTGCCTCCTCCCTTACCAGAGCTGTGCTGCAGTATGTATCTTACTCCTGCAAGCCTAAAATGGCAGGCAGGATTAACGTTGCTTGTGCTGTGTGCATGCTGTGTATTGAATTCATTATCCTGTGCCTAGTATCTCAAATGTGAGTATGTAAATGGTCTGTGTGCCATGTCATGCAGTAGCGAAGACTTGTTTGTGCTTCATTACAGGCTTAGATATTTGAGCATCACCTTAAGAATTCTTTTTTCATTTGCAATGTGGTGAGCTGTTAGCTTGTCATCACATTCAAACTACATTATTAGCCCTTGGAAAGGAAGGGAAAAAAAAAAAGCAAACTGTGCTTCCAGATGGTGTCACCCTTTTTCTTCTTGCGTTTACTGTAGTTTAAATAATGTATATTGTATTGTTAATTAATGTGAATATCGAATTAAAGCACTTGAAACTTACATATTTATTATGCAGGTAGGAGGCACGTCGAATCTATTTTTAACTCTTACGCAGTCCACGTTGTGCAATGGGCTTTGGTTGTCGAGTTTATATTTTCAGCTGTGATATCAATAGGCTGATTTTCAGTAAACGTGACAAGTGGCCTTTGCAGTGGTCAGCTTCAAGCTTTGAACCCTCTGAGGAGGAGGGAAAAAAAAAACCACAACCTTCTATTGCTGTTTCGGAAAACCTTGGATGAGGACATTTTTTTTCTCCCACTCCTGCTTTCCCTATTGATCAACTCGGTTCTCCTGATCACGGTCTATTCAAGCTGCTTCCCATCTGATTTTTGACAACTGCTTCTAAAAAATTATCAAGACGACCAAGAATAGAACTTGCCTCCATCGCTTTACATAAAAATGGCTGGGTGCATTGCCATGCTAACACTGCACTAAGTGCTACACGCAGGTAGGTTGAGATTTGCATGTTTTACTGATTTCTTGGACAGTGATGCAAGAACATGAAATGGGCTTTGGAATGTAGCTTTCGGTTAAAAAATGTATTAAACTGTTAATGAAAACAACCTAATATTAAATTGTTGGCTTCACATATTGGCATGACAATTGTTCTTATCTGTTTTTAAAAAAATCTATTGTGAAAGTAGAGCAGTCATGTCTGTTAAAATAATCATATGTACTAAGGGCGTGGCAACGCTTATGCAACAAAAGAATTTTTGAAAACCCTATTGATTCAATTGCATTTTAAAGCTCACTATAAGCATTACTAAGCTTGCAATTAAAATGCAAAAATAAAAATTGAGGTAGATAAGGAAAATGAAAAATATTTAAATTCTGTCGTAAGCGGGTTTGTGTTTTGTGCGAAATCTTGAATAAAGATTAATATGCTTTAATGCTTATATTTTCAGTATTAGCTACAAACATAAACCTGCAGTATTTCTTTTTATTTTAAAGTAGAAGGATTTTAAAGAGAGAGATTGACATAGATGGCCCTGTCAGCTTAAACTGAGTATCAGTTCATTGAAGTGTGTTTTACTTCACACAAAAAAAGGTTATGAAATAAAAACTTAACAGCCTTAGGTACAAAAACGTGAATTTGAGCATTAAGAATAAAAATTATGAGTATTGTATTACTTACACCAACTTTTGTAATGTATATGTTTCAGATTAATAGTGGGCCAGAACCAGTTTCCTTGGCAACCAAATCCTTTTAAAAGGTGCAATAGTAGAGATGTAGAAAGATGTTATTCTCCTTAATAGTAATATCACAATGCAAATGGAAATTTTGCAGTTGTTTCCTTTTGGTTCTAAATGAGAATCTGATCTCATTTTATGTTTCCATGCGGCTATCATTTCTTAGATGATGCCATGTTTATAAAGCTGTACACAACAAAAACCTGTTTTATTCCTGTTTTGCATTGGTTGTTTCCAGAAACGTACTCCGGTGTCTTTTTCTAATTTAGCCTAGTCTTGCATGTAGGTCAAGGTTTGTACTGTGTGTGTATAAAGGGATAGTTTCATTATCACAAGTATAAAAGTATCACTGAAATATTTAGCAGCTGAGAAATGCAGAGAATCAGAAGTATGTTTAAAGCTTCTTTCACCTTTGCTGAATTCAGCCACAGTAATGCTAATAAACCTTTCTTTAAATAGTGGACCTATTCAGAAGTTCAGGTAAAAACCTGTGTTTAACCACACTGGAAAAGAACTTCTGCCGGATCTTAAACAAGCCTTTATAGAATCGGCTCACTTGTGGTCTGCGGTAATTTGCAGACTTTACAGATTTTGCAAAATTTAACTATTGTAATTCCTTATTTCTATTTTTAGCTAATATTTTTAACAGTATCAGTAAAGTTAAACCTTATGTGTACCACAGGTGACTGCTTATACAGAATCAGATGTTACTAAATGTCTCCACTGAGCTTATAACATAGTGTATCTCCTTGTGAATCTCCTTTGTACGTGACTTGAGAATTCTCACTACTGCAATGAGACTTTTGCAGCAGGGTAGCCATTTTCCTTTCATGTCCTTGACTTTAAAATGACGAAGTATATTTTGTGTGGATGAGGACCCAGCACGGAAAATTAATGTAGACGAGGTATTTAGAAGCACAGCCAATTATCAGTAATAGCCTTGACAGTGTCAGTAATATCAAACTAATTCTCACTTATTTCTAAATATATCAGTTCAGTGCATTCCAAATAAACAGAGTATTAACTGTTCAGGAATGTGACTTGTGATATGTCTTGATAGGGCAATTCTTAATAATGATAATAAAACCATTTGTTTCATAATTATGAGATTAGTTTGACGCAGTGTGATATTCCCCTGTTCCACCTAAAGAAGCAGAACTGAAAACGTAATAAGCAGCATCTCTCAAGTGACATATTAAAGTTTGCATTATTTTGGAATTTGATTTATCTCCAGGAGCTTGCTTCTGCTGATTATTTTCCTGTCTGAAATGTTAATATGGATTGCGCCATTACATGTAGTCATCAAAATCGCATTTCTTCGTTTATTTCTTGTGTGGTTATTTTTAAAGGAAGTTGCTGAGCAAACGCTGTGTAGAAGCAGTCTATTTATTGCCGCTGATATTTATCTTTAGAAAAGATGGGGCACTTAGCGATAAACTGTTTTTATTATGTCTTTGTGTTCAAACATACCCACTCAAGGCATTTAAAAAAAGTGTAGTTCCGTTACATGAGCATGCTTTGCTACGGTTGTTTTAAATCCATCTGCAAATTTGCTCTTTTGTTAGGGGGTGCAAGTCCTCTTGTAATTAATATGACTGAACTCAAGTGCTTTCATGAGTCTGGAAAAACTCACTGGCAGCCCGTGAACAGTAATTTCTTCTTGCTAAAGAAACTGATTTATTTATTAAGGAGGAGTCTAGTAATTAGCAAGCTGTTTGCAGTCTGACTGTTGTACGTGGGTTGCTGTGTGCCTTTCAGTGGTCGTTATATCCAGCTAATGCGGAGTGTCAGAATGTTACAGCCAGAGGTGCCGTAAGAAATCTCGTGTAAACTTCATCCATTTTATTCTCCGTGGCTAAGGGGGCTAACTGGGGCACGTAGGAGCAGGTGCAGTTTTTCACACCTCCAGCACAGCCTGCAAATGTTATTGTTAGGGGCGCTTGGGGTTTTTTTGAGTTTTATCGTAGAAGTCTGATTGCTGATATTGAATCCTCCCTTTTATAATTGAAATGTGCTTTTATCCATGCAAATTCCATTTCTGCTTAACAGAAAAATCTATACAAAGCATAAGTAAAAATTAAGTCAAACTAAAAGTCATTCACTCAGACACTATCCTACTTGCTTTTCAGTGACCCTTCCGATTAAGGTTACTTCTGCCTCTAAACTTCATTTTAATTTGAAACTGCGGGTGTCTCAGTGTGAAACTATCTGTGTTCAGGCAATATTTGTCAGACTGAGACAGACTCTGGTACTAATGAAAAGGTACCAATTAACCCTTTTAGGGCATCTAGTGTCTGTTGTACTTTATTATGTGAATTGCTTTATTATGTTTCAAAAGGGCTGTATTATGCATGCTACATTTGAATTCTAGTAGTGTCAAATTTGGGAATTCTTTAGCTTTTGTAAGATCTTTTACTGCTGGAGCCCTCCAAATGTGATGTTTAAGATTCCCATTCCCCATAATATTTCCCAGTCATTTGTGAATACGACTTTATTGGTATTTGAAGTAATAATAATGGCTTAATGCAATTTTCTTTCATTCTGGCCTTTGTTATGGGCAGATGTGAGCTATAAAATACTTATTCAAATCGAGGTATACTAAAAATGTACTGAGGTAAACGAACAAAAAAAAAGAGCTCACCTTCTTACCTTTTAAAGCCGAAGTAATAGATCCTGTATTTCCTGTATAATGTTATCTATAAAAGTATATGGTATATTTTCAAATGGAAGATGGATCTATGTATTCTTAATTGCTGCTATGTAAATACCTATCAGCTGAATCATAAGGCCTTATCCGTAAGGTTCAGCAGTGGCTCTGTGGAACAATTTAATTTTGTTTAGTATCTTTGAAATAAAGCCCTGTTCTGAATAATTTTTACACTATTATATGAGAACCTTATTAGGACGTTTGATACATAATAACATAAAATCAGGATGTTTGACAACAGTGAATAATCATTTAAGCAGAGAAATAAAGGAAGTGTATTCCAGAGAACAAGAGTTACCGAGAAATGTCATTATCACAGATACTACGATAGTATCTGTGACAAGAGATCGAAAGAAAAATGGCAGAATGGAAAGAGGAGGAAGTAAAGGCCTTTTGAAAGACTAAAATAAAAACATGGAGGCTTTTAAGATAAAGAATAACTCGTAATTGGTGTTAGCTGTTTATGTGGAGTCCAGGGATTTGACAAGTAATGATGATTGTTTCTCCCCGATTTGTTTTCTAAACTGGCAAATTTTGAAGCTAATCTTAAAATACACTTGTTTTTGACTGACTTTACCTTGTGAAACTTGGGACCAGACTCACTGAGGAAGCTGTGAAGCCTCCACTATTTGATGTCTTGCTAGGTCAATGTGCAAGGAATAATTTGGACATAGTTGAGAGGGGGGAAGGGAAGTACAGCCAAGCATTGTTTTTAGTCTAATTTTTCCAGTGACCCCAATGAAAAATTATTTTAAACTGGAAAACATCCATATATTTTTGTCTAGAACATATTATGAAACATTATGTCCAGTTTGCACTACACACGTTAAACCATAATAAAACCATTCAGGCAGGAGCGGTATTCACAATAGTGTGGTTAACAGTACTGTTTTACTGCTAGTGTGTTGTAAGCCTCCCGGATGTAGGTTTGGAGCCCTGCAGCACTCCAGGGAAAATTTTTATGAATTACACAATGTATCCGGAAATTAGTACTTGTCTAATAATTTAGTCATTACATTTGGATTTTCCCCTTTGCAGGCTGATACACGGTAGCCACAGAGTTCACAAAATTACTGAGATGGTTTTGCCGAGAGTACCTGTCAATACGACTTTTAAAAGACTCTAACGGAAGAACAACCTGATTTTAGGTGAGTAAGTGCATGGGGTGATTACAGGAAACTGAAATCACTCTAAAACTCACATAGAAATAATGCTAAAATATTTAACACTTTAAAACCACTGCATCACGATTTCTTTATTTTTTTGAGTTAAAGTTCTACCTTTTTTATAATCATTTAAGACATGTTCTCGCCATGTTGCTCTATTCTCATGTCAATATTGTTGGATTTTTCCAGCTCCTGCTGGATTTTTATTGCCATAGAGGTTGGACAAACAAAATCAGGCAGAACAGATCTTTGAAACAGGTGGTTACAGCCTCCAGTGATCTGTATAAACCAAACATACTGGCAGGCAAGCAAACCTCCTGAGCTTGCCAGAATGTTGACTCTGGATCCCAGTCACTAGTGTTCATTCCAAATCTGTACCATACAATAAAGGTAGAGGAACTCTTAGTGCCAATGCCCATTTCTAATACTGTTGGTTTGGTTAGGCTGTATTTATTGTTCATCTAATCTCTACCTTTATACATGGCTGTAATTAGAGGTTGTAAAAAACCTCTTGAATTGTGAGCTGCAAAGAGCACCTCATAAATTCCAGTATAGCGTTGTGATAAACAATCAGGATATTTCAAAATAAGAGTTTCACAATTTGCATGCCTTTTTCAAATATTAGCAGTTTCCTTTCTTCTTACTGTGAATGTGCAATAATAATTTTGGTTAAAATAAGTATGTCTGGTATCTGTGCTTTAGATTTGAGATATGTATGTATTGAATGAAAGTATCAGTGAATTCCTCATTAATTCATTAATTTTGAATGTGGTTCTTCCTATCATCGAATATAATTTGTGTTACAGAAGGGAAGTAGTTTCATTGATTACAGTGGCAATATTTGCACAAATTTCTGTAGGAAACTGTTTGTTGCATCAGTCATTAATGCTCTGATATCTCTAAGTAGAAATAAGTAATTAAGTAATTCTTCCAGGCAGAATGTAAGATAAGGAACCAAATTTAAAACAAAAAAACCCCCCTCTGGAATTCCTACAATATCTCAAAATGTTTTCTGCATTTAAATTTACTTTTAATACACAATGTTGTATGGCATATAAAATGGTAATGGATTTTCAGAGACAATAAGATGGCACTGGTGGTTTAAACTAATCAGCAAAACATTAAAATTAGATAAATTCAGGTTACCTGGACTTACAGAAGCAATGGGCTACAAAATCCAAGTTGTACCTCTTTTAGGTAAATTATCACAGAACACTTGCTCAGTATATTTTAGGTAGAATACTGGGCCATAACCTGTTTCCTTGGCAACCACATACGAATAAAAGGTGCATTAGCAAAGCTGCAGATGTGTGTCAGTGAATGCTTATTAAGCAGCCCAATGCATTTACATACCATGTGCTCACAATAATGCATGCATCTTGAAAATCACCATATAAAAAGATTTCTGGGCATGGCCCAATGTGGATTCTTAATACTCAAAGGTTTTAACGTACAAACCTCGTGTTTTCAATTGAAATATCTTGTGATTTTTTTTTTTTCATTGCACTTTAAATTGGACTTGCAATAACTGGCCAAAATTGGCATGGTAGGCTTGGCCTGCAAATTGGAACCTTTCTCCAAGATTCTGAATACTTATAGCACTGCTTTAAGACAACAAAATATGGATGGAAATGAAGGCTTACTCTGTCTCTCAGAAATGCTCAAGCATTCTAAATTTGAATCTTGTACCTGCATTTAGAAGCAAGTCTGATTATACTGTTTTACACAGTGACAAACTGAAGCCACTGAATAATAATGAAACTGGTGTTTCTTGTAGCACTCTGATTCTACCCAACGTAGCCAGGCAAAGAGATATGACCAAGTGTTGTCTTCTAACAGTCAACAACAGAAAAAGGCAGAGGGAGGCAGAGAAAAAACTGGAGAAGTCGCCAAAATGGCAGTTGTTCATGGACTTTCAGAATAAGATTGGGATGTAGCATTTAGGCCGTACTCACGCTTTCTGTGCAAGTGTTTGTATAATACTATTTTGCTTTATATTCCTGGATTTAAAAGAAGCTCAGATATATAAAATCAGTTTTGACAAATTTCTTTACTGGCTTCAACAAGTTTATGTACAGGTTATTTTTGGTCTTTCTTCTTAAAGTATTCATTTGTGTATACAACCCTTCGAGTTAACTACATTATCCCAAGATGATAAATCTTTAAGAAATAAGTCTAAAATGTTAGTCATTAAAAGACGGGAAAAATGGGGATCGGCAAAGCCTGAGGTTAAATTCAGTTGATGTAATCTGAGAAGTTGTTTATGTGACCAGTAGCCTAATCAAAAACCCCTTGAATCAATGAAAAGATTCCCATTGACTTTTTTGGAGTGTGCAGTAAGAGAGAAGGCTTCATGCATAACACTGAGATTTAGCAAATAAAGATTATCCTGACAATGTTAAACATTTCCGTAACTCTCAACAGTCAAGTGTAGCAGAATCTAGTATTAGTTCCAGATAGTTTGAACACCATCCAATGAGTCTTTTCATGATCCTGAACCATAAACCATGTTGCTGTATACCATCACGTGCTACAATACTGTTAAGGCTTTTGAGCAAGTAAGAGTTCAGGAAATCATTAGGGAGATGAAAGTCAACTGGTTTTTGCTTTTTATTATTTGTTGCTCCCCACCCGAGCTGAGCTCACTGTCAGGCCAGGATTTGTGCCTGGGGCATTTCACGCTGGTGGCAGAGCATGCAGCACAAACCAGAGCTGGAGCCATCGAGATTTTTTTCTTGCTGCCAGCTGCTACCTGCTTTTGCGACAGTCCTCCTCCACTGCACGAGCAGAGGCCCTGCTGTAGCTTTGAGGCTGGACATGGGCAGCAGGATGGAAGTGGAGGAGTAGGGCTTGGGCCGGGCCTCTTAGGATAGCACAAAATGGAGCATAAGAATATTTAAGAGCACACAGCCAACATTACTGTGTGTCAAGTAAGCTGTCAAACAGCCACTCAAGTGTGATAATTCAGAGTAATAGCTATCACTTATACATTGGTTTTGGCATGCTAAAGTTTAGCAGTATAACAGCAAAAACATAAAAAAATTTTTGCAATGTTTTAAGGAATATTGGAAATCAGTGGTGGCCAGTTAACAGCTTGAAGACCTAGCTTTCAAAATGGCTGTGTCCAGCCACCCAGCAGACCAACTAAACCAGGTGTTTCTGGGGGAAGGCATTAAGCTTACTTTTCAGTCTAGCATGATTTGCTACATCAGCTGTAGTACAGGGCAAGCACGGCTGCACTGGCCTGGCCCCCAGCTCACCCGACTGAGGAGAACAGTGGCCCCTGAGCGTTCAGCTTGGCTGCTGCTCCTGTGGATGTCGGTTCAGATATTCAAAGGATGTTTCCTCTGAAAACTGGACAATGAGAGGCTGGGTTCAACTACTGCTTTTATTTTGTCTTTCCGATAACTGAATGGGTAACACAATACCACATAGCAGTTGTCCAAAATGAATAAAAAACAAATGTTGAAGTTGCTACTTTTGTTTAAATCTATTCAAATATATAAATTACTACATCTGACAACAGTCAATAACAGGAAAGTGTCTGTTGTTGTCACGCTGTCAGTAAACGTAGCTTCATGATTGCAATTGATCTGTGCTAGTGAAGGCTGTGAGACGTCCCAGAAGTGTAGGAGGCTAGAAAGTGGCTTGTCAGCAGCACATGAAAAAATGAAAGACTTAAATGGAAAATAATACTGAGATTGTTCAGAGATAGCAAGATGTAAAGTCAGCTGATTCTCAGTAGCAGCACAACATAAGCTTTTACACTGTGTGCAAAAGAAGAATTTGGATTTATGTCAGTTATGGCTGTTGCTTCATTTTCTTTTTTAGACTCGTGGAGAGACAAAGGTATAGTTACACCTTTAAAAATTGCTTGCGTGTGTTCTGTTTAGTGTGCCTGAATTGCCTAATGCCTAGATTGTACGAAGGCAAGGTGTCTTGGAGAAAGACTTTCTTTGGTGCACGTGCACAGCTCGCACAGTTTGAGAGTCAAATGAGTGCTGCCAGGCTCAGCCAGAGCTGGAGGAGCAGGCAGCTGCTTCAGGTCTCTGTACCTGTGCTTCTTCTCCCTTCCTCGCCCTCCACTCAATGCTCGAGAAGAGGAGAAGGGTTACACAAAGGAACTCATGCCCTTACTCATGTAACAGAAAGGAGAATGAAGCCACCTTGGGCTGCTGGGTCCTTCTTGCGCCCCACATGAGTGAAGTGTTGGTCTGCCTGAGGGTTGAAGAGGAGCTGTGTTTTCCTCCTTGGCAGCATCACTGGCTGCTTTGACCCCAGCAGTGAGAGCAATGAAGACCACCATCCATCCAAGCGTTTTTCTCATGGACGGGCTGGCCTGCTGTAGGCACTGAGAAGGAAACCAGTCAAGCCCTGGCCAAAGTCCTGTCACTCATGAGGACTTTGCAAGAGTTGGTAATGCTATATATGTTGTTTCCTGAACTGAAACTGCTTGACTAGAGAGGAACATTGGAGCATTTTTTTCCTAGGCAGTCTGAAATACTCTTAAGGAAAGAATACCACGTGCCAAGAGTTGCACAAGTGAGATTATCAGACTTCAGCAAAGCACCCAAGCACCACCACTTCAGTAACCTTGGAACTGTTCTATACATTTTAAAGAAGTAAAAGTTTGCTGACAATTTTCTCTATACCTTGCAATTTTACCATATAAGAAGTAGCTAAACTACTTGGACTTCTATTTAAAAAGAACATAATTTTGTGTGAAGTTATATGCAATCATTTACACGTTTAATGGGAATTGGTGCGCATACACTAGCAACATTACTGTTTTAAAGTATATAATTTGTACCGTGGCTTACAGCCCGAAATCAGGGCTGCAGATAACAGATAAATCTTCTCCGAGTTCTCCCAGATATCACTGTAGTCCATTCACACAGGTCTGACTGCAGCACCCGTTCCTCCATTTTCTTTGCATGCAATTGGTTTTACATGAAGCATTATAATGAGAATGTAAAATCTCGGGTGCAGCCAAGACGGCCTTATAAAGAATGTCTTACTCTGAAGAATATTTTTAATACACAGGGAGCTGATGGGACTGTGAATTCCAAATAGCTCAAATTATATGTATATATGGAAATTAGTACCTTCAATTACAATACTAGTCACAGAAAAGGTGATTCTTTTTTTTAGTGGATGAGCGGAAGTTGCCTTAAGAAAACACCCCATCAAAAAAAAAAGGAGAGAAAGAAAAATAACTGGTCAGTTTTCTCAAAATCTGTTATATTATCTATAGCAATTAAGACTGCCAAAGAATCAAATGGTCAAGTACAAATAAATTAATGTATCTAAGTTGGGGGTATTTGCTATACAAATGATGGTTATGCATCTGATTTTCAAAACAATTTTAAATAATCAATTTTAATTAAGATTTAGGAGGATTAATAACCTAGTCTTCCTTAAATTTGTTTCATGTGAGCTAAAAAGTTGCTTGTATTTATTGTTCTTCAGTAATGCATTTTCTTCTTTTAAATAATTACAACAGGTTTAGTTTAATCCATATTATTGTATTGTTACTGGTAACACATTTTTCACAAATACTTCTTATGGCGCTTGTGCCAGAAATCTTTATTAATACATATTAATATGTATATATGCACCTAAAACAATGATAAAGAAACAATAATAAAGAAACAATAGTAAATAAACTATAGACAAAATCCAAAATTAAAAGTAACCTACATGTGAGTATGGAACTTTGCTTCTCACTTATGTAGGTTGGAATAAAAAAGAAGGTTGTGAAGACTTGGGCACACACTTTGCTTTTGCAATCAATACTGCTGTGTTCTTCAACTGTTTGTTCCACCTGCCATAGCTGTTGGTAAACAGCTACTGCTAAGTACAGCTCGGTTTGTCATGAGAGGAAAGACTACAGGTTTCGGTGGCAGGGAGTCCTCCTAAGCTAAAAAAGATACTCAGTGCTTCAGTAGGTGAAGCTATGTGTAAGAGTTCCAGTGATCCAGAAGCAGTCATTAAGCTCTCCACAGAGAAGTTCAGTATTTCAAAGATGGTCTTTTAATGTGGATTGTGTAAAATAGTGAAAGAAAATGGATGTATAGATCAGTCACTGAAATTCTGACAATTTCCTGACAAGAACAAATTTCTTTCCGTATCTTTTGAAGAACCAGAAAAGCATATGATAGTTCCAAGACAGAATGCTGGAAAAAAGACCTTCCCTCATTATAATAGATGATGTGTCTTGTGTTGATATTAAATAATTTCCTCAGATGATCAGCAGCAGCTACCATGAAGGCGGCAGAGTTCTAACTTCCAGGCGCATCGAGGGCGACAATGATGAAATAGTTCATGCTTCTGGATTTTTTTTTTCCCCTAAAATGAATGGGTTCCTACTACTCAGTGTTTCTAATGCATTGGCTTAGGATTTGAAAACAATGTAAACTGTCCAGTAAAACCTCATACACAATAGCTTGTAAAAATAAACACAGGTTAGCCTTGGGCAAAATTACTGTTTCCAAGCAAGCTTTAAGACAACAGCAAACTGTCCATTTTTCTAGCAATGTTTTGGACCTGTCTCAAAGCCCAGTTTTTCTCTTAAGCTTCACGATTCCGGGTACTGGGAAAACAGGTTTTGCTGACTGTTTGAAGTGGGAGCAGAGGGAAAGAGCGCATAGGAAGGCTGTACCAGATACACTGGAGCATCTGGCTAAATGAAATCAAGCTACTTCCTCCTTTATCTAGGTAAGCATTTGCTAATGCTGATGAAGCACTGGTAGTATGGTTGCACTTGATTCCTGAGGTGGTAAATAATCGAAAGAAACCAGGATTAGAGAATAAAACTGCTGCTTAAAATAAACATCCTGATGATACCGTATGGGTTTCTAGATAGGCTTTAAAAAAAGGTAACTGATACAATAAGGAAAATAAGGGAAATGTGACTATACTTCAGTAGCCAAACGTAATGTACATCGGGTGTTATTTTTTCACGGAAATGGTTCGGCTCTCCTCCGAGGGGGACGTTGCAGCAGTTACACACGGAGCCGTGTGCCTCCACGGACGCTCTCTCTTTCTTGGTACGAGAAGGGCTCTGAAGGGGAGGAAGGCAATCGGAATCCTCTGTTAGGCTTAAGAGGAATTCGGCATGCTCTGGGCAAAACCGCGCTGCTGAGCGCGGAGCAGGGGGTCGGACGTAGGGAAGGCTGCATTTCCTCCTCCTCCTGAGTTTACAGTCCTTGCCTATAAACCCCTCGGCTGACACGCTGATTATCCCCGCTGGCTGCGTTATTTCAGCGCCAGGCATTCGCTGTAAAATAAACACGGGAAGGACACGGCAGCCGTTAGCGAACGCCGACGGGAAGCCGGGGA
>Ga0065711_1005142_pt1 | contig 22888 bp, 12 predicted proteins | sample Hoacrofraction12_FD_59098 | JGI IMG/M metagenome (GOLD analysis project Ga0065711, IMG submission 59098) | Hoatzin crop microbial communities from Cojedes, Venezuela - Epithelial fraction 12 v2 (version 2) | ecosystem: Host-associated > Birds > Digestive system > Esophagus > Crop | place... | reverse complement strand
AAAATGAGATTGCTTTCTCCAAAGAGAAATAATACAGTGCTGTCCCAATTCATTGTGAAGAGCTCACCAACCTCGGTCCCCTTAAAAATCTTTTTGAGGTGGCCTTCTAGTATCAGCCTTCTTTAATAAAGCTGTTCTATCTCAGGATGCCAAGTTAATAACATAGTGTTCAAAGCTAATAACATTTTGTATTGCAGCAGAATTATTTACGTCAGGATTTTGAATCAGCTTACAAGTACTTGCTAAAGCAGACTGAAAGATTGTATATTAAATAGATGTGGATGGAAGCAAAAGGAATTTTGAAAGAGATCCTTCAGCTTATGTCTTTCCTTAACTTATGGTTGTGATTATTAGGGCTGGTGAGAAATTTGTTTTCTACAGGTTTTAGATTACTTCAGGATACATACACAAGGTCTTTCAAAATGCAGATTGTCTCATTTACTAAAATCTGTGCAGGAGAAGAAAGGCAAAGAAAAAATATTGCATTTTTTTCACAGATCACTTTCTTTATATCTTTTTCTTTATTCACTTATTTTAAAATCAATGCATAAAAACACCACCACCAGAGTCCACACAGCTGTGAACTGTGGACTAGAAAAGCTAGAAAGACTTCAAGCTGCTGCTTGAGAAGAATTGCTTGCAGTAGGAGAAATTCCAGCTTATTAAAAAGGCATCAAAACCGCAGTCTACGCTGGGGAAAAAAATGACAGAAAGCATGGCTCAGAAGGAAGCACAAATGCCAGTTCTTTCCTGTAGAGCAGGCACAGACCTTGGCAGAAGTGGGGCATGGGTCAGAAGGACATGATTTACTGAGCTGAGAGCTCTGGAGACTGAGCAGAAGCTGGCTTTGTGTGCCTTCTACCACTAAGGGCTCGTGCAAATAGGAAAGATTCTGTCCAGTCTCAAATGCTGACGATCTAAGAATTTACAAGAAGGACTAAGCTGAGATCAAAGGATATGTGGAGGATTTCAGGGGCCTGGGCGCAGCATCAACCCTGTTGTATGCAAGAATTGAGATAAGAAATCTAGTCTAGGAATATGATTTAGTGATCCAAGCCATAAGCAATGCCAGTGCTCTCCTGAAAGCCAGCTGACTTGAGAGCCTTTGGCTCACCCACAGAAGCCTTCTGAAGGTACTGAGCCAGGCTGTAGTATGGATGATGGTGGCTTTTTTCATCCACATTTTTGCCCAAATCCCATTGGATAGTTTTTACTCCCTTACTAGGCTGAGTTGAATAAACCCACCTTTTTCATTATCAAAGTCTACTCATTAGTTATTCATTAAAAACAGTTTTTCTATTCAAAGGGAAAACTTTTTTTCATATTCTCTTTGGGCAATCTCAGACGACTACTCTTTATGAAAAGTTCCCTCAAGGAAAGCAGAACAGTAAACAGCAGAAGCATTTCTGCGAAATTTGTTTTTTATATATAAATATAATGTTAAAAGTAGAAACATAAACAGGAATTGTGACAGATGATGCAGACTGTGTTACATAATGCCAGGTTTTGGCAAGGTGAGAGACAGGTTCACAAATGCTCTTTGGAATTTGGACATGTTACCTCCAGCTCAGAACAAGCAGACAGCCATCAGGGCAGACAAGCTGACAGTAACTTCACTCTGGTTTCTCCTCAGGTCTCACTTCTTTAGCACATAATAAATGCATTAGTTATCTCCTAAATTCTTGTTTGGAACAAGCTAGCCATTTCTCCCTCTGTGACATAGCTCAAAAAGTGCGTTGCTCCAGTAATGAATTCTCAAAGGTACTCTGGACAAGATCTGAGTCTCCCTGCTCTGAATTGCCTTTAACGCTGCCCCAGAAAGTCTGGAGTCCTCAGCTGACTCGCCTCACCTTTACTCCATACCTCCACATATGCAACGTCTACCATCAACATCCTGCCATCCTGCTGGGCTCTGCAGCATTCTCTGTGTTATCTTAAGGTACTTTTAACAGAAAAATCACAACAAAATGATACATCTTTCAAGGTTCAGACAGATACCACATGAGATTCAGAGGATATTCAAAGGAGGGCTTTGGGCCAAGTGCTATTCTGCTTGCACACAGCTTGTGTGTTTCAAAGAGCATCACCATCTGCAGTGAGAACGTGACCCACGCTGTGCAACTTGGCCTGGACTTCAGGGAATGCTCCCAGGGGACACTGGCAGTGTAGATGTATCTACAATCTAGTAGAGTAATGTGTGCTCTCAGTGCAAACTACTTTTAAAGTTGAGGGCTGTTTCATAGGCGGCTTCAGAGTTTCTGTTGATACCAGTCGAGGATACGTGCATACTATAGCACAGCTCAAAGTGTCAAAGTCACAGGTTACAGAAGCCAGTTGCTGCAATGGAGAACAACCCTTATGCCTCAAACACAAACATAGATCTTTGAAGTTAGCCTTGAATGACTAATTTTTATAACCACCTAACCTCTAGTAAGCACAAACCCTGTACTAAGTGTGGCTGGATGAATTCAGACAAAGCAGAAAATTCTCAAAAAAAGCCCATGTTTTTCTACAAATTTTGTTAATCTCTTGCTCTCACACAAAGGACAGACAGATAGACAGACAGACAGATTGAAAGAGGAGGAAAAGTTAGTGCTGACTGAACTAAATTAAAGCAATATATAATTTTGTTCAGTGAAACACATCCCGTAGGCTAAGGTGAATAATTGCATTTAATACCCCTTACCCAGGCCTTAATGAAATGGATTTGGGCCAGCGTGTTCTCTCTCTTTTTCTCTCTCATTTTTAGTACCACTGATGTGAAATTTAATCTTTTAAAATATCTATGGATGTCTATTTCTTAGATTTAACACAATGTGTATGTGCATACCTGATGAGAGTTTGGAGTTTTCCTAAGATTATGAGGGAATTATTTCCATCTGGCATCCTCAAAATAATAACCAAGATACTTTAACAGGAAGTACATTTCACATTTCAAATACAGAATTACTCATGCAATGAGTGAAACATGGCTAACTTCATAGGCTGAGTTCCTATCAAATGGTACTTCTGTATGTTTCAATGCTAAGTTTCATTTAGTGACAGCGTCATTTTTGATTAGTATGATGTGATAATCAGATAAGATCCTCTGAAAATTAAGAGCTTCAACACAACCCTTGCACTGCTTCTGATGAAAATGATCTGATCTAGCTTGTTAGCAAGTAATGCTTGAATAAAAAAAGTTACTTCTATTTGAGATCTAGTTATTTTTAGTCTGCCAGAACTCTAAGTTTCTACAGCTTCATTCACTCAAGAGAAGTTCTTAAAGGTTTTTCTGATGAGGATGGGAATGGGAGGGTGGGAACAATGTAGTAGTAATTCCTTAGTCATTTGCGGGCTTCCTTTCCGACTGAGTAAGATATTTGCACAGTCTATCTGCAGTTGTCAATTTAACATGTTATAGATTCACAGAACAATTTTGTTCATTTAAAAAGAATCTGATTATGAAAACCAGCAAAAGCCCATTTTTAGAAATAGAAATATTTTTATTGTGTTGACATACTTAATCCTTGACTTGAGCAAGGGGAAAAAAGGGTTAACAAGTTAAATATATCTGAAGTGGCTACTGTTGGCTGTTCCTCATATTTTAGAAATGTTCCATATGGAAGGAAGTAGATCTGATGATACATTTTTTCAAGAGGGAACCAAAAAATAAGAAGATGAAAATAGACGGAGAATCTTCTGTCATAATTAGAAGCATTTGGTCCCTCAGGTCTGAGAACTAAAGTTTGCCAAGAAAAAAAGAATAAATTTCCTAGGGAGGGACAGTAGGGAGGAAATAGAGATGACAGTAATACTATTAGTCTCAGATATGAGAAAAGACCATCGCTCAGAGTAACAAAAAGTGTGAAACCAGTCTTTGACACTAAGACTTTTGAAGAATAAATACCATTGTGTGGGGTTTTTTGCCTTTGTCATGTTTTTTCTTTAATTTATTTTGAAGTATTTCTCCACTGGGAGGATATAGATTTAATATTTGTATACAGATTTTATAAATAACTGAGTAATTCCATACATGAACAGTCTCCTACAAACAATTGTCATCATACAATTGCATAAACACCATATCTTCATCCAATCTAAATTCCATTGCAAAAAACTTTGGTTTGATTTTGAACAGAAGGCTATGTGTCATGATCTCAGTTAATGGACCTGGGCATTTCACTCCCATCTAGCCTATCATGGCTCTTTTTCTCTATTTTTTCTCTGCTGACCTGTTGGTGTCATACACCTCTTGCAGTCTATAGGAATTCTTGTAAATACCTACACTCAGACCCTATACCTGCATTCCCTCAGGCTGAAGCTGTATGTCTGCAAGTAGCTGAGTGAATGTAGCAGCCTGCCAGAGCAGATGGAGTTTGGCTCCTGCCTCACCCAGTCCTCCTCCTCGTTCCCAGCTCCTTGCACCCAGCCCTTCCTGGGAAGGTCCCTTGTGCTGCTGCCTCTGGGATTGACCAGCGCTCTTCCACTTACTGGCTGGGCTGCTCCTCCACTGGGGAGAGGAGAAGCTTTCTGGAAGCTAGAAAGAGTTAAGTGGAAGGATGTAATGGAGGCATTGAATGTTGAACACCTTGGTGAGGATAAGCAAAGGAGAGAAGGGCAAGGGGAGAAGTGGAGACATGCAGGACCATGCGGTTAGGGGCAGCAGGAGATAGGGGTGAGTGGTGAGGGCTGCGCACACCATCATCGAGGATGGGGCAGAGGGTGGTCACTGAAAGCCTCACAGAAACTTTCTGACACTCTTTCAGTATTGCTTATGGAGACTCCTTCAGTATTGCTTGTGGAAGGACACTCAAGTTGCATCAGGGAGGTTTTGATTGGGTATAAGGAAAGATTTCATTACTGAAAGAGTTGTGAAGCATTGGAACAGGCTGCCCAGGGAAGGGGTGGAGTCACCATCCCTGGAGGTGCTCAAAAAACGTGTAGATGTGTCACTTCAGGACATGGTTTAATAGGCATGGTGGTGATGGGTTGACGGTTGGACTTCACAGTCTATGAGGTCTTTTCCAACCTTAATGATTCTATGATTCTATAATGCTGGGATCCTGGGGCACACCATGACACTCCCTGGTGTCCCCACCAGCCAAGAGCTGTGCCCTCTCTCTTCTAACCACTCCTACAACCTGATTGCCATGGAAAGGTTTAATTTTCTCCCAGCTTTCACTGAGATCAATGAAAGCCTGAACATCGGCTGAATGGATATTTCTCTCTTTCTGTTTGAACTCTGCTAATGGTTAAGCTGCCCTGAAATGTACTTTTGATCCTGTAAGATTAGTGAAGGCAGGAGATAGGGCAGGATTACAGAAAGGCCTTGATTTTCTCATGACACTTGGGTGTTACCTCACTAAGTAGATTGCCAATTTGTAGATTCCCTGGTCTACAACCTATCTCACTTATAAATGTACTGCCATTTCAGAGTTTGTCCTACTTCAGTGCTTGTTGGGTCTTCCACCAATAGGTGAACTGTACATATGTTTCATTTCAATAAAAATATACTTCTTGCCTGAAAAGTTTCAGACTTCAAGTGACAGATGACTTACATGCTTACAAATAAACTGAAATGTTAATAGAAGGAGTTAAGGTGTATAGCACAAAATCTCTAACCTCTGCCTTGTGTCAGGGTCTGCTTTTCAGAAGTTCTGGAGTAGAACACTGTGTATGATCTTCAGAGGGTGCTTTTGATGCTCAGGACCTAAGTGAGGTTTTAGGTGTCTGAAGGACTGGTCCTGTGATAAAGTTTGGCAGTTAGGATGTGGCAAGTTTAATCACCTTTTAACCCAGACATTGCAATTTCCTGTGTCTGTATCTACAGATAAACTGTATCTATAAATGTGCTTCTAGGTCACTTTAGTACAAAATAAAATACATTAATTAGATATTTTGTGAAGTAGCATTGCACCTGACAATTTTGCTCAAACTTTGATACCAATAACAAGTTAATGTTTTTTAAATATGTTTACATTAATAAAGTTCAAAATAGGGCCCTGCTACTTTTTTTTCATTTAGGACAAAAATTTTACTACATGAAACAGCGATGTTTTTAGTAAAATCTTTATTCACAATACAAAGACAGTACCTTGTTTGCCTAACCAGAGAAATAAAAAACCAGCAAGCAGGTATTTTTCTTGCTCAGAAATACTCAGGTATGCTACCTGTGTAAGCTTCTTGCTGAAAAAGCTTTCACTTCTTTCCTTCTTCCTAGCGTCATGTTTTAACTTCATTTGCCACTTTGCCCTCTTACAAACCCACAGCTGGTGCTGATACCATCACCACTACATTGGCTCCTAGAATAGATTTGGAAAAACTCATGATTAGATGCTTGAACAGTAGCCCTTTTTATCTGCGCTTATTTTATTCTGGGCTTGTTGTGCAGTCATGATGGAATACAAAACTAAATGGAGTCTTATAAAAACCCTCATGTGGGTATTAGTGTCTAACATCTCAGTACTCTGGCATTTCCTTCCAAATTAGTTGTTGTTTTAACATCCAAAAGATCTTAGTTGGTCTTTTGTTGAGCCTGATGTTGTGTAGCTGGGCAACTCACTGGCTGTATGAGTTGTTCCATTTGGTTCAAGACTTGTGTCATGTTGCAGCCGTTTGCTCCCTTCTGCAAAACAAGATGTTGTAAATAAACATAGACTTAGAAATACTGCTCTGAATCTCAGGTAACATAGCAGAATTGATCAGAATATAAACTTTAGTACAAGCTCTTCCATGGTGGCTGTCCTAACGTGGCTTTCTATACAGACACTCTCTTCGAATATTGGATATTCCAATAGCTTCCACTGAGGAGGCAGGACCTTCACTTTTATGTGGAACATATGGAATTTCTGGTATAGAAAAGATAATTTTCTAGTGATTATTCTAGGAAAATTCCAAGTCACATAAGCTATACATTTTCTCATTTTTTTCTTTATTAGGGATCACCCCGCTCAGGCAATTTTAGTCCTCCTTTTCCTTCCACACCACCTTTCATAGTATTTGTTTTCACTTTTCGTGTGTTTTTGTGGTTTTTTTAGCACTGCCCAGCTACTAATAAGGAATGGAAACTGAGTTCCACAGATATTGAACTTGTATACTGAAAGTATAGTATATGAGTAGTTTTGGAGTAAGGCAGAACACATATTTTTGTTGTAAGGATACAGAGTAAAACATTTCTATGCTTTCTACACTGTGATGAGTCAGAAAGTAATGTTTGCTCCTTAAGAAAATTAAGGTAATATCTGGAAGAAAATACAGGCTTACCAGGTTCAGGTTTCTGACTCATTGCATGTCCACTCCCTGGTCATACACACAGCACAACCCTTTACCACAATGCCACATAAATTCGCTCTCTTAAAATATTGAGAGCCCTTTCTTTTCTCAATCTCCCTAGTATATTACAGAAAATTATTTTATGTCTTGGTGCCTATGCAAAAGCAAAAATACAAACCCCACAGAAAACTGATTTCAGGGTAAAGCAGAATGCGCATTGGCTCTGAGCCTCCCAGGTATTCTTCTGAACAGTGAAGAAAAAGTATTTATTTAGTGCATCATATTACAACAAATTTCCTATTAAACTGAAGGAATGTAATTACTGAGTGTATTTCATTTCATTTAATGAAGGGCGCAGGGCCACACACTATGAGGCAGAGAGCAACAGGTCCTAAAGAAAAGACATAGCGTGGGTATGGTACCCTTCAGAAAGTGTGAGTACAGTTCTGTATTTTTTCCTACATCTCGTTCCATCTTGTTCCATTTTCCACTTCCTTTCTCCACTGTGTTGTTCATTTGTTCTTTGCATCATTTAGGTGTGCCTTCCCCTTGTAGCTATCCTGTCTATACAACTCAGGTGATACACTTAAAACTCCCATTTCCCACAACAAAATGTACTCTAACCTTCTCTGTAAGGTTAGAATACCTTCTATCACATTGGTGATACAGCTGCTAAATGTTGGCAAGTGTTGGACCAGACAATCTCCAGGCATCCCTTCCGACCTACATTCTTGTCCCATGGTTTTGATTTGATACTGTTGTTAAAACATGGACAAGGGAGCATGTACCATCCAATTCTCCCACTTCGGGGACTGAACTGCACCTTTTATGGGTCTGCTACTGGCTCTGGTTTTTTTATGTGTGGTAACACATGCCTAAGAAAATAGATATTTCATTGCTTCCCAGCTAATCTTTCAGCTTTCCTAATGTGCTACAGGAAAAAAAATCAAAGCAAAATAATCCACATCTCTCCAAGCACTCTGCAGTGTCTCTTCCAACAATGGAGAGCTTGTTCTTTCATCCTCCGCTAAAATTCTTTACATGAGACGCTTAGCTCTGCTTTTTTCGCCTTCAGTTGAGACCAGTCCATTTTGTCCAGCCATTGGAAGGTGGCATTTGCACAAGAATGTTTTATGGAACTGTGCACGTTCAGATGAAATATGCTCCAGTGTGCTCTGCTGGGTTTGTGTGTCTTGGTGAGTGTGTGCCGGGGCAGAAGGAGAGGAGCAGGCCACCATTAAGGGCAAGCTGGCACTTACCTAAGCCTATCCGAATTTTGAACACTGCAGCTATGCACATGTGGCTGTGGATGTAGCTAGCTTTAAGCTTGAGTTTGACTTTGCATAGGCTGGCAACCTACAGACTATAGATACCAAACACCTCCCTCCTCCCTGTGTTGTCATTCAATCCTACACTTGCTTGCTCCTTAACTCCTCTCTGAGCTGGAGCTAATAACATCTTCCCAAATAATCTCTGCTGCAACAGGAGAAAGCCCCATGGTGTGGGGGTTTGTATTCCAGGGAAAAAAGCAAAAAATAAGCAAGGCAGGAAGGCATGTTCTGAATCAGACTACAATTCTAAGAGACAGTCTCATTAGTGGTGCTTGCTGCCAAACGCTGTTTCACTTGCCTTCAGAACTGTCTGCATTAATGACTACCTCCACTTGGAAGTTATTTACATAAAGTATTGTTCTCGTGTCACTGCTACAGATAGCAGCTCCTCACTAGGTGAGAAGAAAAAGAAACAGACAGAGCAGGCTGCAAACGAATTCAGAGAAAACTGAGTTTAATGCGGTGATCGGAAGGATGAAGTATTCCTCGCATAATGTCCCCACTATGCACAAGAACAAATACATCACCACTGGGGATGCCCTTACAAGAGGCCCTCACATGTAGGTCTCCACAGTGAAGGTGCCGACCTGTGCTAAGGTAGTCTGTGCTTCACTAGTTCCCTTCATTTGATGCATTTACTTGTTTCCCAACCATTTCTGGAAAACATGGGTGGGTCTATGGGGAAAAAAAAGAGGACATCCAGATTCTTGAGAAGTCATAGGAAAGAGGAAATTGCAGACCTGCTCAGTGTCTGGCCCGGGCAGCACTTTTCCATAATCTCTGAGACAGTTGTTGTGTCTAACCCTTTTGACTGGCAATGAAGAACTTCATACATCTAGAGAGGTCACCAGCCTGTTTGCCAAGTCTTCTGTTGCCACACCGCTCCCATCCATGTCTTGAATCAACTTCAGGTGCTTGGTGGCAGATAAGCAAAATACAAAACGATCTGCAACATTGCATTGGACTTAAGTGGCTTCCCAGAGAAAAGGAGACCATTCAAATATGGAATGATACTTAGGTGTGATTTAAATTCTGCTCAAAAGGAGCTTCTTTTGTGCTTTTGGCCTGTGACACAGAACTGGCTAGAGAGATTTTACCTGAATAGCAATCCTGATCATATGCATGTCCATTGGTAATAAAAGCCATGTTTCTGGAGACAATTCTAATACACTTTGAATAGGCTAATGCTCCAAAGGGTGCTAGATTCTGATGCTATCATTTGATAGTGAGTGACTCTTCATCTAAGGAAGAGAGAAACTGTGTAAAGCCTACGTCTGAAAACATAGGTTTCACTGCAGCTGTCTGCTGCTGAAATGCCAGTACCTGCTCGTTTCCTTCCAATATGACTCAGAGAGCTCTTTATTGTTTTGATTTTTTTCCCAAATATATAAAACCTCATGACTTAGAATGGCTGTAATGACTGGAGTCCAAAAGTTGTAAGCATTTTCACTTAAATGAACAGATATTTAGAGACATAATTGCTATATAACTTATGTAATGTGCATTTATTGACGGTGGTTGAATAATACACACAAATATTTCGAGAAAGTCCTGTCATAAGCAAATATATTAAAAAGTTGGGTGAATAATTAGTTTCCAGATAATGTACATTTTCCAGCTTTGCGCAACCCATTTGTCTAATGGGTTTCAACACTTTTCCATTGCTGGCATGTATATTGCACCAGGAATGTGGTTGGGTTTGTGACTTGTTTATCAGTAAAATTAATTTCTATTAGAGCAATGTTTAAATTAAAGCAAAAAAGACTTTTCCTCTTTATCTCCATTATGCAGGTAATTTGTACATGGTGTTGGACATCCTGACTGGAAATGATACTGTTTGTACGAAATGACCTTAATCCCTTTTCAAAATGGGTTAACTATTTGGAAGCAGACAGTATTAGCTCAGATTTAGAAGGCCCACTCCTGTATTTAATCAGAAGTAGCTATGCTGGAACAAGTACCATGCAGGCAAACTTTTATCTTCCTTCAGAGACAGAATTGTCATTTCCTTCTTCAGGGAAATGCTATACTATCTGAAAAGTGCTTATCTTTTAAAGTCCCATACAATTACCATTTTTCAGAAAGTCTGAGGAAAACATCTTATGAATATTTCTGTTCAATATGCATGATGGGACCTTAACAGAAAACTTCAGTAGCACATCAGCTATTAAAAGTTTGAAGAAACTGCAGTATGGCTGCTGAGGCTCACAGTGACCTCCTAGCTGAAAAACAATTCTGAAATGGCTATGCCTAAGTTCATCATAACACACTCAAAAAAGAGAGCCTTTCAATATGAAACTTAATTTTGTTGATTGAAGACACTATATGGCTGAACTCACTTTTTGGTTTCGTTTCGGTATTTTCTTGTTTGCAAAGATCCCAGCTTCTTTTGTCCTGGACCACTGCTTGTTGTAAGACAAAAATGTTTCAAAATTTTGGATAACAGTACTTTAAATAATAGAAATAAACAGGAACACCTACTGCTGTGTTCTTCAAAAGGTCATAGAGTTCACAGAAAGTACTCTGACCCGTAAAATAGAAGAGCAACAGGAGCTAACTCATATCTGTGTTGTACTGGAGAAAAGTAAGATTTCTGAGAGATTCTGTTCTAGTGTTTTGGCATCTACTGATCGAGTGCAGTGAAGTAATAAATACTTCCATCCTATTGCAAATAGCAGCCACTTCAGGAATGAACTACTAATTTATAGACAACACATTTTGGATATATTTGAATAAAGATCAAGATCTGGAGAGTCCAGAGGACAGCAGTAGGTGGAGCTTGCTGGAAACATGGCCTGTGAAAAAGGACTGAAGTAAGTGGGGTTGTTTAATCTGAAAAAGGCTGAAAAGAACCAAGTTAATAGACTTCAAATGTATAGAAGGGTTCTGAAGAGAGAAAGGAAATTGTCTGTTCTCTGTTCTCTATTCTTTAGAGAAGTAAGTAACACAGTGCAGCAAGGGAGCTATAATTGAGACACTCAAGGACATTATTTTAGAGTAAAGATTGATGTTCAGTTGAATTAATAGACCCAGGGAGACCATGGGCTCTTTATTACTGGCAGGTAAAAATGACTTGCTTCAGGACTGACAAAGATATTGCTGACTCTGTACTGGATAGGAGGTTAGGCTATTCTTCTAGCTTGTTTTCCTAAAATACTAAAGGAAGAAATTGATCAATTTTAAAGCTTTACAACATAGTAGGAACTTCTGCAAGAAATGTTTCAGTTCATATTTCCAGACATATAGGAGAGGAGAACTTACAGATAGTTGTAAGTAGGTGGAAGAAAACAGGTGATCTCTCACAAGCTGAAATGCCTGTCTTTTATTACTATGAATGAGGCTTATTGATCTTTTGTATCTTTGTTATGCTACCTACTTAATATAATGAAGTTTATTTAGACCCACCCTAACATGTTAAACCTGAGTTAGATCCACATAAGACTAAATACTATTTCTTTCAAGAAATTGGTTAACAGTTTTTTTTGCTGAACACACTTTAGTATTTTTTTAAAGCTTTCATTTGACAAAATGTTCTAGTTTGTTATTCCTAGAGGTAGGCTGAAAAGGTCAAATATGAGCTGAAGAGAGGAACAACCAGAAGTGGCTTAAGCTTAAGAGAAAAAATTGCCAGATATTGTGAAGAAAAAAGAAAAAGGAAAAGTACAATAGTCCTTGGAATAAACAATGCAGCTACTATGTTTGGCTGAACTCTAAACGGAAGATTTTTCTAGACACTATTCAGTTTTGTACATAGTAAAGTAAATATTACCAATGGGTGGATAAAATGTAACAGATGTTATTTTTCTAGGGTAAAACTTGAGTCTTTATCCTCAAGATTACAGCAGGAAGTAAATTCTACACATCAGTACTTGCAGCAAAGAAACCAACTGACTCAAAAGTTTTTTTGAACCCAGAGAAATAATGTTTTAGAAAAAGTACTTTAAAACTCTTTTCCATATGTGTTTCCAGCTGCAACAGCCAGTGGATTTGGTTATTTTTGCCCCACTGGTGCTCTGAGGTCCTGGCTGTCATTGAGAAAGACTGCCTGGAATGAACAAAGTGTGCATCTTATAATTGGAAATTAGGCAAGAAGGGAGGGTTTCATTTCCCTGATTGTCGTAAATCTAGTTTCTAGGGAATAACTTCAAAACTGGAGCTTACACTTTGATGTTTGTGAAGATCATATGGTAAATCAAGTATCAGCTTTTGTGTTTCTATGCTCAGTCAACAAGCTTGTTCTCTGGATGGGTTATTTGCCAGCTCACTCTGTTGGCATGTTAGTTTATTTTTACTAGCAGACTGCAGTCAGATGACTTCCATGATGTGATTCTTCACATTTTCAGTTGTCCATTAGCAGTCCTTTGCTGGATGTTGTCTCTCCCTTCAGAGCTGGAAGAGTGATGAGAGAGGTCCTCAACCCTTGCAATGCTTTATCACCAACCTCAGTTTTATTTATTAAATAACAGTGTTTTTTAAAGTGTTTCACATTGGCCTGGTTGATTTTGTATCAAAATGGGTGAGAAATGCTTACCTGAGCTGTTCTGACAGCTTTTCTATGAAAGCAGTAACCTAAGGCAGAGGAGCTGTAATAAATGATGGGAAACTGAACACACACAAACTCTAGAGACTTCTTGCAGACAATTTTTTAGTAGAGCTGTAGCTGTGGTTGATTTCCAGAAGTGCTAAGATCCAAAACATGTGTTGATACAGAAAGAAACTTGGAAGAAGACTGGAAACAACTCATGAAGAATCAGTCACGAAGTTCAGGTCAGAAATGTATTCAGTGGCTTTGAAAGCAAGTTATGTACCTTACTGATATAGCAGAGTAAGGTCATAAAAACAGTTGTGAACAGAAGGGATATCTTACACCTTCAAAGAAGAAAACTTGTGTTTTCTTGTTTTGCTTCTTCCACCTTGTACAGATTTTTACATTTCCAAGACAAGCAACATCTTATCAATTAGATGGCATGTTCTGATATTCCAAATCCTTTATTTAATTGCCAGAATCATATGATGTCTGCCTCTGTCTCCTGTAGTTGAACTTTGTCCCTATTAGAGAAATGTTATCACTTTATAGAGCCACACAGAAAAATCTGAAGTGGAAATGAAATTAATTTTTTACATTATGACAGATAATAGTTTTCTGCATAATAAATTTGCTTTCATATCTCTTTCAGTTCAGATTAAAAGGATATGTGTGATGTTCGAAGTCCATTATAAACTGGCAGATTAAATTCAGGAATCCCTGTGTGAAATTCTATGATTTATATGCAAGAGTTTCCTATAATTAAGTGGTTAATGTGCATTAATAATTTGCTACATTATCCTCTTCTTTTATGCTTATTCTGGCCTTCCAAAGAAGTTACAGATTTCCAAGACCTGGAAATAAGTTTTTCTAAAAAAATAAATGACCTGCAAACCACTAAAACATGCTCATTTGAGTACAGAGCTGCTGTACAACATGACTTGTTTCTTCAATACTGCTCTCTTAATTTTTTGGGTTGCTTACTGTCACTATATACAGAGCTAGGCAGATTTAGTACAATTTTAAACATTACCATTTTTGTGAAAGCTATTTAACTTTTTGCTAATGTACAGTTTCTCAGAGTTATTCCATTTTTCCACTGTTAAAAATGTAGAAAAGTCAAATTTTGTATTTTATTTTTAAGACACGGTCGTATTTAGACATGATCTTTACAAGACCATTAGGAAATTTGACCACAATCTTGGGCTGCATTCAGTTATACTGACTTCCTGCATCATTGCTTATCTTAACATTTTCTTTAGAAATGTTGCGCTTTTTTCTTTTTTTTTTTTATTTAACTGCATGAAAGGAGAATGATGGATATTCCTCCTGTTACTCAATTGCTTAATTGTTAAAGTGTTTGCCTGGGAAGGACGGACGATAAAATAAAGAGCTTCTCAACTGCCTGCTCGTCAGGCTGGGAGCAAGGCCGTGCTCCTCTGTCCCTTTGAATCTGGGCTGCTGTGCAAAACATAGTGCTGTGCTCCTGGGACCAGGGCAGAGGGAAGTTAAGACAGGCACAGCATGGCTTCCACAGCCTGTGGTGCAGTGCTGCTGGTGCAGGGTGAAGAGGCAGTGGACACTGTTTGCCCCTCAAGGCCGTATGCTTCCCTCTTGCTGTCTCACTGGTCAGAGCACGCAAATGTGGGTACTGGATGGCCCTAAAAAGGTGCAGATGGTGCTGGGCCAGGTCCGCTGCATGTCTCAGGTCAGGAAACACACACTGCTCCTCAGCCTTAGTCAACACAGCAAGGTTTGGTAACAGACTTGGAGTCAGGGGTTGGAACAGCACAGGGCTTGAGTTCACTCATGGTTGGAGAGGCGAGGGTCGCAGGAGGTAGGGATGCAGCAAGACAAAACCCAGCAAAATGAGCTCAGGCTATAATCAGTCTGAGCAAGAGCAACAAGAGGTTCACAAAAAGGAGAGGTTAGAATTCAGTCAGTCAGTTCAGGCAGCTTCATCAACAGGAACCCTATGAGAACCAATTGCACAAACAATCATCTGAGGGCAGATATTTTTAGGGGAAAACAGAGTTAACATTTTTATGTAGCACAACTTTTTTTGTTTTTTTGTCTGAGGAAAAACTCTCAGGGAGTTTCTGTGCTCGTAGCCTGCACGCATACATCTGTGCAGTACACTTTGCAGTCAGACTAGCAGTACCCCAGTTATAGCTGTACTACATCCACATCTGGTGGTCCTAGTGACCTCACCCTTAATCCAAGTTACAAATGCAGCAACTTTTGAGATCAAGCCATCTGGGACAGTTTCAGATGTCCAATCTTTTGCTAAATAATTTGAAGTATTTTCTTCCTAAATACTAACTCAAATGTTTCTCGCCTACAGAAAAACTGCTAATGGTAGGGCTGCTAAGTGCAACTGGTATACATGAGGCTTTAATTGCAGAGCATGACTCAATAGGAGAGCATGGGGAGTTGGGGTGGGGGCTGAAGGAGGGACTGGATAGCGACAGGACAGAAAGGTGTGTGTGTACAAGAGAGGAAACCTGGAGCTTTGAAGAGTTTCCAGCTATGGTCCAGGTTGAAACGCAGAAGACTTGTTTGAGTCATGAAACCGGGAGCCAGATTTTGACTCTCAGTGAAATAACCTTAGTGGCCTATGTAGAAATATAGGTGGATACATTACAGCTGGCCCCAGGGACGCGGTAGGTGCGTGTGGTTCTGGCACGTGCAGACACGGAGCAGGAGGAGTGACGGTGCTGATCTGCCGATGGCTGGGGAGCGCAGCACAGGGTGGGGCACCCAGCGAGCCTTTTGATCAGCACATGGGACTTGGCAGTCCTGACGCTTGCTCTTGCCAAGGGTTGCATTTGTGAAGAGATTCTGTAACCTGTAGCCATTCCTTCAGGGCGTATGATTGAAGTCCATGGTAGTTACCTGTAAAGTCTGCTAAATCCAAACACTGCTTCCTCCTCTACCTCCCCAGCACCCCCCATCCCACACACATGCACACACTACGCTAGAGATACATTAGTATGCCTGCTTGAAACTTTGTTGTACATCAGTGATTCCATTTGAAATTTAATCAGTGCCCAATTATAGCATGTAGGAGCATCTTTCATTTGCATAACTCTTTGTTTGATCCAAAGGTTAAAGCATTTAAAACAAAATAAAGAAAACACAGTGCTTACTGACTGAGGCAATTGGATTCCTCTGGAACTGTATGAAACGAGACTTAACAACAGACTGCTGAGCAGTACCACCATGTCGATCGGTACTTTCTTCTCAACTCCTGGCAAAGAAATAATTGCTCCAAAGAATGAGTTCAATTATTCTCGGGGATGCGATTCATAAGATTTAGATGCTATGTCTCTGCCTTCACTGATGCTACTAATTGGTTTGAGACACATCCCCATTTTATCATTTCTAAAGGTGAAGGCTGTTCCATGTTTTGTTAATGATGACAGCATTGCCAAGAAAAAGGAAGGTCTAAAATATTTAACTCTAAGTACATGACAGATTAAATAACCTGTGGGGTCCTAATAATCGTCAATCACAATGTAGGAGATGACAAGGTGAAATTTCTAAGATGACATTTTGTCACTTGGGGTAGTCACTTAAACTGACAAAAGCTATACATTCTGCTCTGCAGCTTCTTTACTCTAATTGGGCCAATTTTACTATCATGCTATTATCCTGCACAGCAGAATTGGTGACAAACAAAAAGGCTTTTGTGATCTCAGTTGAATATTTTTCCATGAGCTCAAGAAAATATCTTCTTTGCCAAAAAAAGAATTAAAATTGTTCCTGTATTTTGTGACTGGTCAGAAGCCCAAGGCTCACGTCTGTTGCTTGCTTATCGTGGGATCTTGCAGAAAAGGCCACAAGTCAGGGGAACTATAATAGCATTTGGGAATTTTGCTGTTATGTGTTGAAATAACTTTTCTCAGGATATGACAGAGGAAAAAGTGGGCTAAACTTCCATTTCCTCACTGTTCACAATTTTGGCAGTCTGCTTTAATTTAGCCTTATTTTCTACAATGCACCAGCACATAATCATTCCCTTTAAGCGCACAACAGCACAAAACTTGATTATTTTGTCACGTGCTTCAGTATAGTTCTTGAGAAATTTAATCCATTCCAGTAATGTTTGAACTTTGGAAGAAAATTTATCATCTGCGGCTACAGGATTACTACAGGAGTGGTAAGGAAGTGGTTCTAGAAGTTGTTAATGTAGTGCGAAATCCTGAAACACCCATCTCATTAAAACTAAAAACCTCTTCTGTATTGCCATTCAGAAACTTTGGGCAAAAATATGTTTAGTAACGCATATTTGTTAACATGGAATAAAATTACACTGGAGTGTAACATGGAGTATATGTGGAGTGGGCATATATCCAGCTGATCTAAAATACTGTCATTTCACAGAAGTGTTCAGCTCCTCAAAAGTATTGCTATCAAGAAACAGTAGTTTATTATAATAAGCATTGTTTTTCTGCATGACAGAAGTAGGAAAATGCCATTATTAATGTTCTCCATGCTCTGGACAAGGATTGCCTTTGTTTTTATCCACGGAATGAGATGTTTCTATTCATTATTTTGAAGGCACCGAAATTTGAAAACTGAAGGTAAATTTTTCTCTCGATCCTTTAGCACACTTAAGTCTCCAGATTAAGTGGTGATGATGGTGGGGAGTAGTTAGTCAGCATTATATAAGGCATCAAAAATTGTAAGTCAGACTATCAAAAACATTATGGTCATGTCTCTTTGGCTGAAGAGTTACATCCGTTTTCCCAGATTTTCAGTCTTACCCTTTACACTATCTGTCTATGTTACAACTCATAGAATCATAGAAGCATAAAATGCTTTGGGTTGGAAGGGACCTTTAGAGGTCATCTAGTCTAACCCCCCTACAGTGAGCTGGGACATCTTCGACTAGACCAGGTTGCTCAGAGCCCTGTTGAACCTGATCTTGAATGTTTCCAGGGATGGGGCCTCCTCTCTGGGCAACCTGTTCCAGTGCCTCACCACCTTCATGGTAAAGAATTTCTTCCTTACATCTAATATAAATCTATGCTCTTTTAGTTTACAACAATTATCCTAGTCCTATCACTACAGATCCTGCTAAAAAGTCTGTCCCCATCTTTCTTACAAGCCCCCTTTAAGTACTGCAAGGCTGCTAAAAGGTCTCCATGAAGCCTTCTCTTCTCCAGGCTGAACGACCCCAACTCTCTCAGCCTTTCCTCATAGAGAAAGTGCTCTAGCCCTCGGATTATTTTTGTGGCCCTCCTCTGGACCCGCTCCAACAGCTTCCTGACTTTCCTGTGCTGAGGGCTCCAGAGCTGAGCACAGTACTTCAAGGGGGATCTCATCAGAGCAGAGTAGGGGGAGCATAATCACCTTCCTCGCCCTGCTGGCCACGCTGCTTTTGATGCAGCCCAGGATACAGTTGGCCTTCTGGGCTGCATGCGCACATTGGTGGCTCATGTCCAGCTTTTCATCCATCAGTATCCCCAAGTCCTTCTAGGCAGAGCTGCTCTTAATCCCTTCAGCCCCCAGCCTGCCTTGATACCAGGGATTGCCCTGACCCATGTGTAGGACCTTGCACTCGGTCTTATTGAACCTCATGACATTCACACACGCCCACTTCTCAAGCTTGTCTAGGTCCCTCTGGATGGCATCACATCCCACAGGTGTGTGAACCACACCACTCAGTTTGCTGTTGTCTGCAAACTTGCTGATGGTGCACTCGATCCTGTTATGTCACTGATGATGATTTAAACAGTATTGGTCCCACTACATATCCCTGAGGTAGACCACTTGTCACTGATCTCCATCTAGGCATTGAACTAGATTACCAATTACCAGCTCCTGACTTCAGCGAGAGTTGTTTGGTTAGCTAAGAGCTCTCGCATCTCATTTCCAGGTACCCTGCTGTTAATTCTGCCTTCCTGAACTTCCAGATCAAGTCTGCCTCCTTTTTATTACATTAACGCTACTTTCCACACAAAGTATGCCTATCTCCAACCTCAGAAGCTATGTGAATCTCACCTAGCCCTAGCTGAACTGAGTGCCTATCGTACCTCTGATCCACCTGAGCCAACCAGTGCTGCTCCTCAGGGCATGACTTCTGCTACACAATCAGTGCAGAGCTCAATTGCCCCGTGGATGCCTTCAGACCCATCAGTTCTGCGTTTCTTGCTGTGTACAGACAACAGCCACACTCTCATTCACACCCTGAAATCTGCCACCCAGCCCATTAACCCTGCTCTCCGCTCTTTCTCATCAGTCCTATCTGTACCTCACTCCTATTTGTAAACCCCATAAATCTGCCTACTGCAGCTTTGTGTCTCTTTCTTCCAAGGCTCCTTACCTCTCTCTGAGGTACGGTGAAACCTTCAGCAGGCTTATCTCTTCCTCTTAGGCTGACATTCTCTCTCAGGAGTGGAGAGGTGCCAGAGCTCCCTGAGCAGCTCAGTTTTTCCTCTTAACCTGATCCCCTGTCCTGGGTTTCTTACTGAAAAGCCACAATAAACCGCTGAAACCTGAAAGGAAAAATGCCATCCTTATGGGATAAGCTCTGGTCTCAGTTGAAAAACCCTGTTGTTTGTAATAATTTTTTGAGCTAGTAAATGCCACTAACTGAAAAAGATATGAATCAACAACGTCCAGATTTTTTAGTGGCAAACTAAATTAAAGTCCCATTACATGGCTAGTAGCAAGAATGGAATGCAAAACACTGCCTAAAGCAGGGCACAAACAAATTTAAGCTCAATAAGGAGCTACAAGAAACTTAATTCTAAAGCTGGAATAATTTTCAGCACTGAATAATATCAGCACTGAAGGCTGATAATGAGGACATATACTTTGGTGGCACAACACTTCAATGTTTGATTAAGAAATGAAATGCATTATGAAGCAGTCTGCATCTAACAGCATACATTCTGGCAGAAAAATCTTACACAGGATGACAGACTTAAAAAAAGGTCTTAAATGGGACTGACAATGCAATATAGTAATTATTTGGCAGTGCATAATATCTTTATTTATAACAATAAAGTATATGTATATAATGTAAATTCCAAATTTGAACTTGTATAAAAAAGGATCTGGGAAAACATCTATCTTTAAGAGGACACATATATACATACACATCACATTTTATAAACTTTGTTGATTGCCTTCAGTCAGAATGTAACTATGCAACACTGTGCTGACATTTACATTTAAATAAACGAATTTGCCCATGATACAACCAGCAAATGTCTGTGTCTCTATCACTAAAGAGTCTGAAGTTTCCGCGTTCCATCAATTTGATAACATAATAGCAACATGCCACCATTACTGTAGATGTGCATTTAATAGACAGTCGAACCAGATTCCTGAACTGAAGAATGTTGGATAATTCTTAAATGTAAATCTAACTCAAAATATCTGTATTTTATATATAAGTTAGCTTTTCAATTTAGTAGTTGTATTGTGTGTACTGAACAGTTTCAGCACATTACAGAGAGCAACAGAGAAAACAGAGCTGGTGAAGATCAGAATCTAAAAGATGTGCAGGTTGTACACATACTCCATAGTATAGCACATTTTATAAGCTTACTTATAAAATGGCTTTGTGATGAAATAAGTACCATTAATTTATTCAAGTAAACACACATCTAAAGTAGCACATTGAGTTTCTCAGTGTATCACTATCTGCTTTTTATTCTCACAAGGCCACTATTAATTGCATGCAAAGTTCAACTACTCCAAAGGAAACCTACAAATGTTAGTTTCTCACAAAACCACAGATATCTGAAAAACAAATTTGGTTGACTTTCGCATTAAAAATACAACACTCACTTTTCCCCAGTTTCATTTTAAGAGAAAGGGTGTTCATCTTCTAACTATGTTAATGCATGGGCTCTGTCTACCCAAAAAAGAAGACTGAATATCTGATCACTCTTCAGCAGTTAAATAGCTTACAACTGGATAAAGAAGCAATTAAAGGACTATTTCTGCCATCCCTGCTCCCACTAAGAGTAACTCATTGTATTTCCATTGATTTCAAAGATATCTCACAAGTCAGTAGTCTTCCAAAATTTCACTACATCCAAAGTAAGAGCCTCCTCAGTGGGTAGACAAATTGGACACAGAAATTTTCAAATAACTTCATGATCACATTTCCAAGTGCCATGCCATTCACTGTAATCACAAATGTCTAGAATTGACCTTCTGCTTTGCAAAATCATTGAGAACACCCAATGTTTTGTTCAGATCACTAAAAATGGGTTGCAGCGAAGAGGAGAACCATGAGCTCCAACAATGCTTGTGACTCATTGTGTCACACTACTTTGGTGTATATTCAAAGAACAATGTTTGTGATGTGAAGTTGTAAGATTTATACATGAATTTTCTTTCTGTTGCCATGTAACCTTAAATTTGCCTTGATTCATGGAAGAGACTAAAGTATTTGACATTATTTGAAAGTGATTTAGCTACTATTTTAAGATGCTACTCTTGGAAGGTGAAAGTTTTGCAGCAATCTATCTGGGTTTAATGTATGTTTCAATTTATAACGGATATTTTCTATAGTATTGAACAGTAGACTAAGAAGCCTAAAACATCATGCATTTTGAATATCAAGGTATAATTTGAGGCACACCAATGTGCAACATTATTGTGTATTTGGCTTTCTGGAAAAAAACGCATTTAGGAAAACTAACACTCTTATGAACAAAAAACATTAATAAATACAAGATTTTTGTTTAACAATCTAAGAAAAATACTGTAAAACTTCAAAGCATAAGCTTGCTTTGAGAACATGTTGTATAGCAACATGAAGTATTCAAAGTTTTTGTAAAATGTGTAAGGATAATTGCTTCCATTTTCTGCTCTGTCAAAACCAATATGCAGTTATTCTCTGCATTACCAGCAAGGTGCAAATTTCCTATCAGTTAGGTCATGCTGACATTTCTTTCAGAGTAACTCTTAAATAAGTTTGAAACAAAGTCTGAGGGCCCTGTGAGTAAAGAACTACGCAATATCAAATGAGACTGAGCTGCAGGTGGGGAATTACATTGTTGGATTTTTGCAGAGCTAAAATTTGGAACGCTCTTCTTTTTAGAACTGATGAGCAACCTTGATTATTTCTCATTAAGTGATGAGTGCTCCAGTATCTTCTGAATAAAAATGAAGGCATAATTCTCATACTAAGATTCTTTTGATCTAGTCTAAGAGAAGTTCCTCAGACGATGCACACCCTGAAGCTCTGTTAGCATTAATGGAACTATGCTAATTTATACCAACTGAGCAGGACTTGAGGATCCTTTTCTGACACTCAGGATGTGCAAAAAAGCCTCAGCATAAATAGTAGTTCCACATGATCAAATCTTTGTTTCAGTGAATCCACGAGACATTTCAACATTGATCTCAGTAGGGCAAAAACTCCAGCAGAGTGGCTACCTGCACAAATAAGCTCTGTCATCAAACATACTAAGGTTTTGAGGTTTTTTCTTTTTGGTAAGTATGAAATTGGAATCAGTTAATCAGGTTTACCAATAATACACGCGCGCACACACACACACACACACGTATATATTATATGTATGTCATTATTTTTATGCATGGTTCTCAGAAAATTCAGCAGATGATCAAAATTTTCACAAGAATTCTTAAAAAAATTAAGTAACTACATACTTTAAAGAGAACTCTAACTTTCTGTAAAACTTTTGTTTTTAAGTTGTTGTTTTTCTTTTTTTTTTTGGTGGTTTTTTTTGGTTGTTTTTTTTTTTTTTTTTTTTTTTTTTTTTTTTTTTTTTTTTTTTTTTTTTTT
>Ga0065711_1035043_pt1 | contig 22889 bp, 18 predicted proteins | sample Hoacrofraction12_FD_59098 | JGI IMG/M metagenome (GOLD analysis project Ga0065711, IMG submission 59098) | Hoatzin crop microbial communities from Cojedes, Venezuela - Epithelial fraction 12 v2 (version 2) | ecosystem: Host-associated > Birds > Digestive system > Esophagus > Crop | place... | reverse complement strand
CTCTTCTGTGTGACCGTGGGAAACAGCAGCCACCAGGAGCAAGGCGTGCAGAGCATAACTTCGATTGTACGCATGCAACTTCAGAGAAAAATGTGAAGGAAGAATGTTCAAAGAAATATGTGAACTACTAAGCATAAACTATTAAGACTTACAAAATAGGTGAGCCCCAACTCAGCTCCAGAAAACTGATAGATTAGGTTAAATTCAGCTAGTTCTCCACATGCCCCAGCAAAGTCCATCAGTAAAACAGGCCTCCTGAGCTGGACAAAAGCAGCAGCTCCTTTCCTCTAAATCTGGCTGCAGAGACTGCGTACAGCATTTGGCCGGGGCAAGCTGCTGGTGATCGTGGTTTTATCAACAGCTGGAAATAGTTTGTGCGCAGAAGATCCATCACCCCTTTGCCGTGACAACGTATCATAAAATTTGAAGTTAAAAGGAATGTAATCTCACATCTCATCAAAGAGAAGAAATTTGTTGTGTGTTGCTCTCCTTTTTTTTTAAAGACAAAAGAAAAGATTATCCCTAACCACAAATGGGAAAGTCTCCCGTTTTATTTATGGCTCAGTTGCTTTGTGTGACTGTGCTTAAAACTTTTGCGGTGATTGTTGTCTCGGAACCTCTCATTTTCATCTTACTGTGAATATTAACTCTTTAGGGCTTGCAGTATCCTTATCAGAGCTAAACACAGCAAGGGAGAGATTTGTCTCATCTAACACGAACTGTCAAATAGCTAGCTGCCTCTTTAGTAAAGGTAACTTTAATTAATTAATTCATGTTAAGGTAATTCATTTAAAGAGAAGTTTCCAAGCTAACCATCTGGTGCCGAAGTGCGCGAGGCATCTCCCCAGAACAATTCCTCTCTGCTTCAGGCAGGTGGGGCATGTGGGAGCCTGCACCACCACACCGACCGCAGCAGAGCAGGAGGCATGAGATGTGCATTTTGGATGGCGAACATTAGATGAGACACCTTTGTCAGAAACTGGGCATCTGAAGGAGCCCCTGGTGCTTCGTCCTCTTTTACATCACTGTTTCCTGCAAAGCTGCTTGAATATATCACTGCCTCCCTGCCTCCTGCTGCCCTCCACCACTGTCACAGCTGAGCGTCTTTCATGTGAAATTAAGCATGAAAGGTGGACAGACCTCATGGAGTCTTTGACATGTCTTCAGGATATGCTCTCTGCCTGGGATCCCTCTTTTGGCCTTAGTCATTTGCTTTGTCTTTATTTTAGATAGCAATTGTTCTGACAAGGCACTGAAAGAATTGCACCCGGGGGTAGATGAGTGGTGTCTGTATAGTAAGGAAGGTGTTCCAGCTTTTCCTAAAGACAGAACACTTTTTAATTCACTTAATCTCCTTCTACAATGTGTACTGCTGCCAGATCCCTTGGAATAAAATTGGTGTCTCCCACTCCAGCAGCGGGAGCTGGAGAGCGCTGCTGAGGACCGCTCCCACAAAGGAAATTCATTTCTCATGCTAAGTGAGAACAATATGGTAATTAAACATTTCTCCATGAAAACATAGCTCAGTCATGAGTGCAGCAGTGTCCTCCCTGCTCCAGCGGGCCGGGGTCCCTCCACAAGACCCTTGCTTTTGCATAGGAGCGAGGATGGAGAGGGCAGCCAGGGCTGGGGGTGCGGGCGTGCGTGGGGAGGGTGTGCAGACAGTGCTGACAAAGCATTGTCACGTTTAACTGAATTACCAGCATATGATTTATGACTAGAGACTGAATTTAGTGCTACCCATATTACTGAAATAAAGCCCATGAAACAGAATTAGCTTGACTCAGTGGCTGTAAATCAACTGATTCCCAAATCTCCAGGATGTCGGGGGATGAGAAACGCATGTACTGCTAAAGCGCTCTTAGACTCACACAGTGGACTCCTTAAAAAGTGGGTCTGCGTTTCATTTGATTTGTCCAATTAATAATAAGTACAGTACAGACTATATATACTCCACTGTTTCCATTTTCACTTTGTTAAAGATGCCATGTCTCCACTCTCTCCCTGACTCCCTGTTGTCTCTTTTCCTATTCATAATATTGGTTTAAAAATTGCTCCTAGCATTTCAGTTCCATATTAATAGCAAGTAACTTTTAGCACTCCCCCCAAAATGTCTCACAAATTAAAATGAAATATGTGACATTGCTCAGACGTAGCCACACTGGGAACGAAAGCTGGCAAAGGCTGAAATGGAGAATTCTCCACAATGAATTAGATCAGAAAACTTAGATTTTCATAACTTGGCTGCCAAGAATTAGACCCTTAAATTCACACTAATTTCATCATTCATACTAACAGCACTTAAATCTGTTTTTCTGGGATGCTGAGTAACAGACAGCTCCAAAGGAGTTTTTCCAGGTTGCATGTTCAGATGTTTAAATATGAAATTGGAAGTTTGGCTCTAGGTCCCCGTTTTTGCTGTGCCAGGGGTGGGTCACTGCTATCTACCAGCTGCGTGGGCGGTTTATTCCCAGCCTCCAGTGGAACCGGGACCCCATGCCACAACCTCCGCCAGGGGAAGCGTGTAGGCACTGGGTGCAATGCACATCACCTTCCCAGTGCCCTCTGACTTTGGCCTTGCATCAACCCCTCATCTAAAAATTAACATTCCCTTCCCATTCCCTGCAGCAGTGTCCCTGCCTGGGGAGTGGGCTGAGGGGGGTCCTGCAGAGCCAGGTCACCGCCCCCAGCTGCACCAGCTCAAGGCCAGGCTGTTTCGGCCATCCCTTTTATAGACCGGCGCCACTGCTACCCCACGTCTCCCTTCTGGGATGCACCTACAGTTTCTACTGCAGAGTTAAAAATACTTCCCTGTCCCTCATTGTTCACCTCGGCGGGTCAAGGCAGGACTTTGATCTAAAGGGAAAGGCATTCCCAGGGATATGTTTACATGAAACACATGCTAAAAGGGCTCCTCGGCACCAGGCTTTATCTTTGCTTGGTAAGTTTTAATGACATGCACATGACAAGGGTGCTACGGGAATGAAGCGAGCCTGTAGTAGGATATTTGATTTAAAAAACCTGAAAATCACATCCAAAATATGGCCATTCCTTGGCATTCTTTGCTTCCTTCCTTGGCTGTTTTCTGGTGAGAACACATCTACCTTGATATTTGTTTTCACTCAACATGGCTTATGGGACATCCAGCGCATGGAAAATGTGTGGTCTGGGACAATTTCTCAGCTCCTAGAGCCCTGTGCACTCCTGTTTATGTTATAGCGTGGGAGAAATGAGCTCTTTCACTGCCTGGCATTTTGGCAACCACCCATCCCTGCAGCCTCCAGGCAAAGGATGCTGCTGGATCCCCAAGTCTTCTTTCGTTCAATACGGGGGATGTGTTTGTGGTCAACTGCGGGTGATTTCATCACCTCCACCCTGCTTCTGTGTGTCATTTTATATCAGACAAAAATATAACAGGCCATCCTTCAGTAATTGCTCTAGCAGCCAGCTTTATAGCTCATCATCTTTGCAAAACAAGGAAAAGGAACATTTTTTAAATTGCTTATGAAAAGTTTATGTGGTTATTAGAGATGGAGCTTTGATTCTTTTAGGCAGGTTCCTTAAGGTTTTATGTCACTTGCTTAGGTCAGTTCTGCATGAGGGTCTTGCTGAAGATGTTTGGTTTAAAGCCCTCCCTTTTGGTGATGGCAGCTGTGGGTGAGCCAAAGCTCTTGGAAGAGCTGGTATTTATTCTTTTTTTTTTTGCTTGTAGCTTTTTCTGCCATTCCAATGCCTTAGGTTTTATATTTTCTTGAGTTTTTTGGAACAGGGTAGGGATTTGAGAGGGTAAAATCATTTTCCATAGAAAGTAAGATCAATTGGTACTGCTGGTCATCACCAGCGCTGAGCTGTGCTTCATCTCAGCCTGAGGTTCAGCTGCACCAACTTCAGTGGCTAGCACTGAATTGCACGCGGAGCAGACCAAAGGGAAGAAATAAAGGCATATTAGCTCAGATTCTTGTTCCACCAATATGGCTACAAATCAGAGGGCTCTCCATTAAAGTCAGCGGTGTCACACAGGTGTGAGAAGTGACTCGCTGCAGCCAGCCACACTTACCTCACTGTAATCGCAGCGGCTATTTTTCACATGGGTGTCATTGCTTTGCCCATTAAACCTTGCTGGGTGAATGGAGAGCAGTTCTTCCCTGAGAAGGATGCTAATGAAGTGCAGCTCTGCTCGCTTTCACCGTGCATCCCAGGTGAGCAGGGCATACTGTGGTGGCTCAGCCGCACAGGGCAGTGGCGACGGGTCAGAGAAATAAGGTACAGGAGGTACGAAACAGGCTGTCAGGAACCCACTCCCAGTCAGAGCTGCTGCCTGCCCCCAAGCTGCCATCAGGAATTAAGTAAAGCAGCCCTAACGTGCATAAGTAGGAAAAAATTCTTTAAAGCCAAGACCAGTAGTGAGATCCCGCCTGCCTGTCACTTGTAATGCACTGAGGGGTTGAGGGCCACAGGTGCTGTTCCTCCACCCCTCACCAGTTGGGTTTGTATGACCCTGTCTGCTCTGGTTAGGGATGCATCTTCCACTGCCTCTCCTGCTTGGACTGATGAGTGAATGCTCAAGAGTAACGCTCTGGTTACAGCGAGGTTACTCTGAAACCCCTCCACTGCACAGCCAACAGGCAGAGGCAAGGTACAGCTCTGCAAAAAACAGGTTCAGAAAGCTGAACATCTTGCAGAGCGTGACAACCTCTCTCTCGGGAGTTGAGGCTATGGCTTGAAGTGAAGGACTCTCACCCCTCACAAGGAGCCACGGCCACAGCATACCCAAGTCAGGGGAGCACCCCATCCCTCCAATCCACCTTGGAGCTCCCGAATAGCTCCATGCTGGAACAGGGTGCTCAGAGGAGAGATGGGCTTACGGTCTGCTAAACCCAGCGCTGGTCAAATATGGTCCACACCAAGAGCGAACACATCATCTCAGGACGCCCCTGAATGCCCTGTACCTTGCATGTTATAGACAGCTGCCTTTGGGCAGGGCTCAAATCTCTCAGGCTGTGGGGGGCATTAAATATAGAGTTTGCATATTTTGGATGAATGTGATGAGCCCTAGGATGAAGGAGGCATGGCATCTGGCCCTCTGATTACAGAAGTCCTAACCAGAAAAATATTTTTCCAAGTGAAACCCTCTAATGAATTCAATTTAATTTTATGCTTAATTACAGGATGATGTGGGGGCACACTTTCTGGGAAATTTACTGTTTGCCAGAACTGTGTTTTTAAAATTACCTATCAATCACAGACAAGACTGGCTGGATTGGAAAAAAAAAAAAAAGGAAGAAAAAAAATCAGGGTTTCTCATTGCTTCCAATTCTTGACTTCTCAAGGGGCAGGATGGCAGAGAAGGGGTTTGTAACATGCAGAAGTCAAGAGGTTTTGGTTTATATCAGGCAGATGGTGGTACAGTGAACACATGGCCGTCGTCCCCTTCTCCGGGACCTGCATGCCTCCTGCCTGGTGGGACAGGTGGAAGCAGGAATCGGGATCAGTACCTTTTTTCCAAAGCCAGAGAAAAATGATTAATAGTGTGGAAAGGCAAAATGAAATGGCACATGGAGTTTCCAAGGCTGATGCGTGTCTCAGAGGGGGTATCTGCAGAGTCAGGAGAGATAAACATCCTTTTATTTCGCTACAGTTTCCACATGAGGACCTGGATGTTATGGGACTTTTTCCTGCTAAAAAGAAGAAGAAAGGGACAGAATCATACCCTATGTCAGATTGTGTCAGCAGATCAGCTAGTTTAAAACTAGAAGTAGCATACAAACAGGAGAACGAGCTCTATCTCTAATATAACCTACCGAGGTTGATATCAACCAAAATGATTTAAGGTATCTCCGTGGCGTTGCATGTGAAGGATGACATTTCTCAACAAGAATAAAAGCATGAGAACCTGCTCTTATATTAATGTCCCATGCAAAATGAGCTGGACTTCATCAAGACACAGGGAAGTGGTGGAGTCCCTATCCCTGGAGGTGTTCAAAAAATGTGTAGATGTGGCACTTTGGGATATGGTTTAGTAGGCATGGTGGTGTTGGGTGGACGGTTGGACCTGATGATCTTAGAGGTCTTTTCCAACCTATGATTCTATGATTTATCTTTATCTTTAAGACTGTGAAGGAGCCTTTCAGTCTGCAGATGGGAGCCCTGACCAGCAAAGATCTAGAGACAGCTCAGCCCACTACTCTGGCCCTCTGGTGTGGTACGGGAAAGTGTTGCTTCCTGTGGGGTCTATTGTCTAAATGTTCTTTACATCTGCTAGCAAAATATAGATAACTCCCTGCATTTTGCAATAAGGACACTCTTGCCCAGAGTCACCTCACCTACATTTAAGCACTTAATTTTGACACCTGAAATTAGGTGTTTAGTCACTTTAGACTTCCCCTGTAGATGTCCTCCCTACCCCTCTTTGCTGTTGTTGGGGCAGCCAGGGTTGGAACCATTCCTGGGGATGTCCCAGCAGGTCCCTGAACACCTGCTTTTTCAAGTTTTCAGGAAAGTCCGTCTTGTATTTCTGCATCCCCAGAGCACTCCCATGTCTCACAGCTTTTAGGAGTGAATGGTACATAGAGTGGTTATGTGAACTGCTCCCAGCCATGAGGCTATGCAGTGTGTTGGCAAGGTCCAGAAAACCATCATAAGCTGTGTTTCTACCTGCTCCAGATCATGAAGCAACATATGAGGTCCCATTACAAACTGGAGGACATTGCACAACTCCTAGGAGTTACCCCAACCCGTGAGAAGGCTGCAGCATCCCTCTGAAGCCCTGGGAGGGAGAGCACATGGCAGGGAATCACAGTCGCTTCTGCACAGAGGTCAGTCAGCCCCAAATACATTTTCTCTAAAGGCACTTTCTGCTTTTTGTTTCCCTGGCAGCCTGCTATCAGGCCGCCCGCTGAGGATATCTCAAATGCACAGTTGCGGTCTTTAAGTACATGCTGCCATTTAGAAGACACATCATCCTTCTCTCTAGAAAACATCACGGTAACTCCTCTGGAGCCTTCGCGCCCATGTCATACCGGTACGTGACACCACAAGACATAAACCACAGCTACTGGAAGACCTACATGGATTCCTTACAATATGCGTAATGGAAACAGGTGAAATTTAAACAATACACTTAAGTACTTGTCTAGTCCCCGTTAGGGTTTTGTAGCTCTTCTTTATTTAAAGATTAAATTTCTGACACTTAAAAGAAGTTAAACAACTGTGTTTGAAAGCTTTAACATAAAACAGCCTCAACACTGTTCTTTCTCTTAAGAAAATTATTCAAATCACTATTAAAATTTCTCTGTTGAGAATATGGAAATGTATGGATTAAACAATATATTTACTTTCTAAAAATGGACAGAAAGTACAAAATAGGATCCAGATATACAAACAACAGAAGATGCACGCATACACAAAAGTAGTTCAGGAACAACCGATGCAACAAGTCTTTGGAAAGAAGTTAGTACCAGGGGCATCCAGGAAAGAACACTCCCCAGAATACTGAGCTTCGGCTCTTTTAGCTAATGTACTACTACCAGTACTGAATAATACATGTTAACAAAACCAAGTGAAATCAAGATTATTTTAAGGTCATATTGTGTGATGGCCTTTGCTTAAAGTAGTATCCTAGAAGAAAAGGATTGAAATAGTTATAAATCCCCTTGGATCCATTAAAAATCCCTAAAAGAAAACTGCAGTCATTTCTTACACCCTTGTTTTGCTAAGTGAGGGGACAGCTCCTGGGTGACTAATTGCGCTAACGATGTTGGACAAAAATTTTTTTGTCTATGTGGTTTTCCCTGGTGTTCTGTATTCCTTACGGTGCACTGGGAGACTGCAAGGAGGAGACAGATACTCCATCATTTTGTGCAAGGGGTATGTGATATTAGCAAACCTGTCTTACTTCGGGTGTTTATTCTCCCCTTCTAAACACCACTACAGCCCCATCCTCCCGGCCACATACTGGAACCTCCCCTGGTGTCCAAGATTTATTAAAGGGTAACATCTGCTCTGCCAGTGCCAGTGCACCTCAGATAATCTTTTAGATATAAGCTATACTGATCAGTGATTTTTAATTGGTTAGCAGTTACTGTTTAATATTCCTTTCAGTTACTGCTGGATAGAAAATAATATAATGCTAAATATCATCTCATTGAAGCACAGAAGTGTTTATTAAGCATGTACATCCTGCCTGCGTTGTTACGGATCATGTGTTCCAGTTATCTAGCACTGCACTGAGGTCCTCCCCAAAGTGTTTTTAAGTTTAAGATCATAGGATGACAGGACCACTCAGGTGGGAAGAGACCTCAGAAGGGCATCCTCCCTGTTGTCCTTACTGAACACCAGTTCTTCACTGGTTCATTTTGCTTGTCGTGTGGTTCTCATTGCTGCTCATATCTTCAATCCCTTAACCTTTCTCTTAACCATTTACTGTCTTTCCAGCAGTGAGAGCCAGGTGGCTGCCCAGCTGGGGCCTGTAGTTTGCAGTGAATGAACAAACCCTCCTGAAGATGGTGCCTAAATGTCTCCCCCAGTCAGCAGTGAGAAATAGGTTGATTCAAGGGTTTCCAAGGGAAGCTTAGTCTGAGTTATTTGCCTACAGTCAGATGTCTAAGTTAGGAAGATCAACTTCTATCCTTCCTTGTTTATTCTCTTTCTCTTCCTTTCCACACCACATTGCTTTTTTTAACCTACCTCTATAGGTGTCTAAAGTGTTTGTGGGATCACAATTTTAGGACACATAGTAACATGGTTTTAACCTCCAAACATTGCTCACATTCATCTGGGTCAGTTTTCCGTACTAAGTTTTTCTCATAAATCTTTTAGCTTTGGTAAATTCACCCTTCTTGAAAGTTAATTGTCCCTCCTGCTTTGGCCAGGGTGCAATAGGAAACAGACTGTGTTCAGCTGTTACTGGAATAAAAGGATGCATTGAGTTAACTGATGGCCCAGAGTCCGGCCCTGCTTGAGCCCTGTGGGTTGGAGCCCAATGACACTGCACTCTCTCAGAGGTCCCCAGAAAATTCTCCTCTGCAGGAGACGGACCAACAGACACCCCTGGACATCAGAGAGTTAATGCACTCCTTCATCCAGATGCTTAATTATTTCCATATATGAAAGTCAGGCTGCGCATGTTTCATTTTGGTGGTCTGTCAATTGAATTTAGGAGGTGAGGGCAGGAGGCAGGGAGGTGACAGCTGAGAGCATGCTGGCGGCAAGCCCCAGTAGTGCAGAAATGTTGCCGCAGCAGCAGCAAAGGAGATTCACTCCCCGGCTGTCCATCACGCTCTGGGTACACATCCCCAGCTCATGACGACAGCCTTCACAGTTGCGTTCACGCCTCCACGCTGATGTTAAGCAGACTTGACATCAGTACAAAATGTCCTTTCAATATGGGGTTTTTCAAGCTGTACCAGAGCTAGATCTGTATTTTCAAAGTCTGTTTTCAAAGCCAGCATCATTAAGTTGCTCTCTGAAGGCAAGGGCAAATCTGGCAACCTGGTTGTGTCAGACGTGTGTGAAGTTACAGGACCAGGTGCATGTATCCTTCCTGCATATATTAGTTATGCTAACCAATTTTTACTGCTGAGGAAACCGGAGATCGTGCCAAATACAAAGCAGAAATGGCCCTTCCTTTTGTGTTATTTGATTTTTGTCCATTAGTCACAACAGACACTGTGTAAAACTCCACAGGAGCCTGTGTCACCTGTATCATCCACTCAGGTGGGAAAGAAAAGTAAATTAAGGAATATGTTTTTCAAGAAATGTGATTTGCCTTAAAAACAAAGCAGGACTGACAGCTAACCAGGAAACTCCATGCAACGTAGTCACAGCATTATACTCTGCTTCCTGTTGGCAGCATTTGTCATGTGAATCACAACAAACCCTTTGCTGAGAATATGAGGACAGAAAATATTACCAGTGAAATCATTGTCATTCCAGTTGATGAACTATAGGAACTATTTGCTATAGTATCTTCCTGGTAAAATATTCAAACTCTTTTTTCCCCTTTGCTGGAAGAACTCTCACCTTTTTTTACCACCACCCACTCACAGCAAGGTCCACTTCAAACTTACCGTAGGTTTCCCAGATGAGTTTTGAAACTCCCTGAAGACGCAGATGTCACTGCCTCTCTGGGCCACTGTTCTCATCTTCATGCTCACTCAGAAGATTTTCTCCTTATGCAGGAGAAATTACCCTTGTTGCAGCTTGTCTCCATTGCCTCTTGCCTTTCTCTGTTCACCTTCAAGAAAAGTCCAGCTCCACCTTCTCTGTAACTACCATTAGGTAGCTAATGGTGCAGTTAGGTCCCCCTCAAGCTTCTCTTCTGATGTCTGAACAAGCCCAGCTCCCTCAGCATTCCCTCATAGCCACGTGCTCCAGTTCCCCACCAGCTTGGTAGCCCCTTCTGGAATCTGTCTCCAGCATGTCCATGTCTTTCTTGTACTGGGGTGCCCAGAACTGAACCCAGCACTCCAGATGTATCTCACCAGGTCTGAACAGAGGGGAAGGATCACCTGCCATGACCTACAGGCAAGGCTCTGCCCAGTGCAGCCCAGGATGCCTCTGGACTTCTTTGCCACAAGGGCACACTGCTGGCTCATGTACAACTTTTTGTCCCCACACCCTTCTCTGCAAAGCTGCTTTCCAGCCTGCAGCTACGGACTCTGCATTTGTCTTTACTGAACTTTTTGAGGGCTCTGGCGGTCTGTGTCTCCAGGCTGTTGAGATCTCTCTGAAATTTCCAACAACTCCCTATTGACACAGAGATCTCACTGTAGAATGCATTCAGTTTGGTCAGGCACAATTTGCTCTTGGTAACCCCAGTGGGGCTGGTTCTCCATCACCTTCTTCTCCTTCATATGCTGGTTGTGGCTTCCAGGAGGATTTGCTCCATAGTCTTCCCAGGAGCTGCAGTGAAGCTGACCAGCCTGCAGTCCCCTGCAGCCTCCTCCATGCCCTTTGTGAAGATGGGAGTGATGTTTGCCTTTTTCCACGCTGTTTCTGTCTCTGTCCATCTTATGAAGCCCAGAGCCATGGCGCTGAGCTCTCTTTTTCTGATGAAGAATTCAGCTCTGCTGAAAATAGTCATGTCCTTATGCCCTTAGAGGACATCAGAGACATCTGCCACAGCATATTCAACTACATAGCACAGGGGCAGAGTGGCTGTTCTGGTGGGATTTTGTTTCTAGTTCGTTTTGCTTTACCAAGGGAAGAACTGTCATAGGGAAAAAATAAGCTATCAGGCATTTAGTTGCTATCTTTCTGGGAAGAAACTTTCTGGGAAGTAACTCCATTGTTACTCTTAAGGAACAGGTAGACTATGCTCAAACTCCAAGTCCAGCTCCAGCAATCTTTGTAATCATAGTTTTCACACTGAAATAGCTGTCACTTCAGGCACGAACTTTGTCTCCCACTTCCATGTAGTTTTAAGCCTCAAGAGAACAGCACCTGCATGTGTAAATATGAACCATATTTTGTTTCAATATTAAAAAAAAAATATTTATCCTTTTCGGTGTTAAAGCAGAACTAGATTCTGGCAGAAAATCCTTTGAAGTGTTACAGTGGGATCACCTCCATTGTGTCAGCCACAAATGCTGTGACTTATCAGCGGGAGATGTTACCATCAGTTAGAAATGCCAGCTGTAATTAAAATATATATGTGCAAGTATCTCCCACAGTCAGCCTCCCTGTGGAGGACGAATCTCTGTGCCTGTAATGGGTATCCCTCCCCATTGCCTTTCACCCACAACATCCTCAGAGGCATCAGAGGGCACGTCCCCCTCCAGGCTGGCCCCAGGTCATCAGCCACAGCACATGGGAACAGCCTCCAGAAAATGAGTCTTTGTCCAGAGCGAAATCCTCACTTTGTTACCACATTACCAAGAGGCATGGCCAAGGGGCCTGGGAAACCACCCTCCCCACGTGTGGAGGGAGGGGCAGCGAGGAGGGCAGGATGCTCACGGGGCTTTGCTCACACATGAGTTTGCAAATGAAAGCATGGGGTTAAATGCATCTCACTTGGATATGGACGTGTGTCTGTGTGCATACCTAGGTATAGTTGTAGGGGTAGATAGAACAATTGGTACTGTTAATTGCAACAGGCAGTGCCAAATCAAGAAACAGATGCAGCATTTTCAAAAATGAAAAGACAGCTTTTCTCTTACTAAAATGGAAGTAAATTCAAGCTGAAGCACTGAATCCGAGAGCTGTCTACTCTAAAACTGCATAAAGAGAAACCCAGTATTGCTACCAGGATGATACACTCTGTAGAGCCAGCAACGAGAAGGGAGTTAGTTTTTGAGCTCAAAGTGTGAAAGGGGACAAGATCTTGCCTTCAGAGTAGATACTGGCATCAAATATGGTTATGAAGACATACAGCAGGGTCTGTTAGAAGGAATGATTCCCACATACTCCGTACCTTTGCTTGCTGGGAAGATGTTATACCACCATGGATGCTGGACAGCTTATGCAAGATAGAAATTTCCCTGCTCCAAGAGCTTTCCAAGCAAGTGAAAGCTATGAAGCACCTTAATCTTCTTAAATCTTGTGATGCCTTTGAAGGGCTATTCAAAGTCCACAACCGAGGGACTGATTTTTATCTGAGGCATTGGCACAACGCTAGCTGGCTGGAGTGACATGAGCTTTCTCTGGCCTCGTGAGCTTCAGGAGAAAATAGCTTTTCCCACCAGCCCTGTCTATCATCTGCCCAGTCCTGCTGTGATACAAGGCAGTACACACAGTACCATCCTTGTAGTGCCAGAAAAATTATTGCTCATTTCCCTGCTGACATTTCGGGACGTGACACCTTCACAGGGTGGATCACACTGGAGCTCCCCAGGGAGCTGCACTTTCCTTCAGCCAAAGCACCACCGGAGCAGAGGAACAAACCCAGCCCCCAGCAGGGCTGGGCAAGACTTTCATCAGCCATTCATCCAGCTTATTAAAGCATCTGTGAGTAGCAGCAGATTTGCAGGGTCCCTCTGAACGATGTGCATTTCCCAAGCCCCCCAGAGCACACGCTTGGCGGATTCATGAGGGCTCCCCTGCACTGGGTCAGGGGAAACCAGAGGGCCAGCACAGAAACTGGGCACCAATTTGGCAGCATTTAAACAGTGTTTTAGGGAGAAGAACAACACACAGGGCTTGTTCTGGCACATAGCTGTGCGAAAACATTTTGAGGCTGCAGAGAAACTCTGGGTTCACTTGATGTAAGAAGTGAGAGAAGGGGGGATAGGACATTAATTTAAATGGAGAAAACTAGCCTGCCTGAAGGTTGGATTTGCAGAATCTGTCTGCTTTTTTGCATTCCCCTGATATTTCCTTGTACAGGGTAAATTAGTCATTCAGATTATGAGTTATTTGAGCAAGACAAAAAATAAATGACAGCTCATCTCCTTCTATGAGGTTGAGTTACGTGAGAAGCAGTGCTGTTTGTGTCTGGCTTAAGCTTTGCAATGAGAAATGATGGAGGAGGAGAAAGGAGAAATTGCTGACCAAAATTAAAAACTCCCTAAGCCCATCACTGCTGAGCTGGAGCTTCCCGAGAGTGTCTCGGGACTTCCAGCACATGGAGAGTGGATGAACTTCACCATCTGAAAACTGGGAATGACAAGACTAAGTCACACATAAAGTTGGTGACAAGATCTTTATTTTCGATCACCTTTCTTTCCCATCCCTCTGATCAACAGCAAAAAGGGAAAAGGGCAGTTTTCTGGGGTCACTAATAAAACATCAGTTTGAGCCACCTCTAAATCTGGGAAAGTTTAAATGAACTTTCTGGTGCTCAGATATAGTTCTCCTCACTTACAAACACAAACCCTCTGGTTTAAAGAGGAGAATTTAAAAAAACATCAAGCACGTATATAAACAGGGTGATAATAACAAGTCATCAAAGCAACTATTTCACTGACTGTCTTCTCAACTACAGCAAAAGGAGGGCTTGGACCAGATACCGTAAGTAGGAGCTGATGTGCATTACTCAGGCTTTGGCCCAGGCTGCACAAACCACCCTCCATCACTAAATGTTATCTCTGGTTCACACTTGCCCCAGTAACCCCCTCTGAGACCCCTCAGTACGCCTCAGAGACAAAAGGCATAGGTGGGATGGCACAGCAGTGCACGGTTGCATCTGTCTGCAGACACCTTCCCTAAACCAGTGATGCTATGCTCACTGCTGCTGAGGCATCGGGAGTTTGTGCAAACAGATGCTGTAATCCAGCACAAGGCAAATATTGGCACACGTTCGGAGAACCTCTTCAAGTTTATTTGTTACGAATTATAGCGAAACCTTTCCCAGTGGCTCTTGCTCTGGGCGGCAGAGCTGGTGTGCACTGGGTGAGTTGCTGGGCTTGTACTTTGTGTTGGCAGAAGTTTACACTTGCACTACCCTCCATCTACTCAGTCTTACAGCTGCTAGCTGAGCTGCCTCTGAAGGACCACAGGGTGAGCATGTCCCAGGTGCTTACCAGGAGCCGCCAGACATTGCTGGGGACTGTTCTAGTGTCACAGCTTAATATTCATGCCGAGTTGTGCACTAAATATGGGCTGGTGCTCAGCCCTTTTCCCTGGCCTCTTCCTTTTCATAGTGTACATACGGCTTTAGGTGCTATCAATCCACCTTGGAAATGATGTTCTGGAGCATTTAGTTAAGAAGTGTGCTTACCTGGGAGATGCAAGTGCCATTCATCATGCCAGCCATGATCATGCCATTGCCAGCATCCTTCCCACTTGCTGTGGCTAGCTACCCTGGTCACCTCCTTTTCCACGTTTGTGAGTGTTCTGAGGCATGGAATATATTCTCATGCGGTGTATGTATCTTCTCACATGGTCTTCCCGAGTCTTCTCATTGCAAAAGTAATGAGTAATAATCTTTTCCAAACTCTAGACACACTTTAACTGTAAAGCTGATTGGAAAAAAAGAGGACTGCATCATTTTGTGGGAGCAGCTTGCTTGCTCTGGCCTGTCAGGAGGAAACTGCCTTTCACACACCTACATTTTCTTTGACACAGAATGATTGTTCTTTGCTTTGCTTTTATTTTCTTGCCATACAACTTGCTTCAGATTCAGACAAGACTCTTTTGGGACAAGAACATTTTCAGATGTAGAAAATAAAATCTGTACACTTTTAAAATGTAGTTATAAGTGTGTCTTCCCCTGCCAACGTATTTTTAATAGTGTAACAAAAATGTATTCCAAATATGCTCATCCCACTTTGCAAACCTTACGCAGTCAAATAACTGGCAGCTGTTGGGCCAACTGTTTCCCATTTCAAAAAAAAACAAAATTCATTTGTAAAAGAAACTGTCCAGTTGGGCATTTTCTCCTTTCTGTTCTACACATGCCTGTTTAAATAAAACCTCCTTGCATTACTCATCTATGGAGTCCTCTCTGCTTTGCTGATGGTTTAATTACAGCTTTGTCAGGAGTGAGGCATAGTAAATAACAACACATAGTGGATCTGGACACTGGGGTTTATGCAAGAGCCGACACATTTTGAGCTCTTACCCTCTGCCATTATCTCCTGCACTCACTTCCCCCAGGCCTCCACGTCCCTCCCACAGCCAGGTCGCAGCTGCCCCAGGATGCTCGGGCAGAAAGTTGGGTCAGGTCCTGCTGTGCTGCTGCTCCCGGCTACTGGCCTTGGGCATCAGCAGCCAAGGTCCCCAGGCACCCCCTGCACCCGTTTCCACACATCTCCCTGATCTCCGGGATCTTCCCCCACTTCCAGGATCTTCCCTCTGGTGTTTTTCATTTTGAGATCATTTCTTGACAGGGATCTTTCTTTTTTGGGACCGGCTCTTGTCTCTGGAATCTCAAGACCCCAGTTTTCCCAACCTAAATGGTCCATGTGCAGAAGTTTGGCATGTGACCAACCTCTTATCTGGTAGCTCTGTCTCACAGTTCTTTATTAATTGGAGCATTCAGGTTGTGCTGCTTAACTCATGTATTATCAAAATCTGCAAGCAGACCATCCCAGTCGCAGCTAGCAAGTAGCAGGTTTCTGCTTCAGCATTCAGAAGTTCAATTTTGGACAGTCACGCACCCACACACACATACCAAATGATCTGCTGCCTGACAGCATTCACAATTTAGTCTATTTTTTCACCTACAAAACCTACAATAACATGTTCTTCCAGAGCATGGAAATCAACTACAATTACATTTGCTCACTTTAATTTCATTCCCTCTAATGAAATTGGTGGTCCCAACTGTTGACATTTTCTCTAGATGATATGCACATTGATATGTCAAGTACCAATGTAAGCAAGTTGCTTTCTTCTGTGTTAAAAAATATGTTACCCGAGTTTCCATTCCAAAGTTAATCTACAGCAGATTGTATGAGGAGATAGATGAAGCACTACACTGAAGGAAAACGCATGGAAAAGATGTAGGAAAAATCATGGATTTAGACATTTGACATATTTTTCCAAAAGCATCGTTCTGCACAAACCTCTTAAGTGCAAGGTTTTAACTTGCGCAGAGTTTAGGAGGGCTGAGACATTTGAGACAGACTTGAGAGAAGGCTCTGTAGTTGATGCAAGACCCTTACCTCCTATTTTAGCAGCTATAAGAAATGTAAGCTATTAGTAACGTTTGTCTGAGAGAGGCTCAACTTTGGTCAACTGTCTGTGGCAGTAGGTTTGGAAATGGCATCCACCTCTCTAGTCAAAGGAGAACACCAAGCAGGAGCCAGGGAAACCAGTGATGGCTCCAAGAAAAGCCATCAAAAGCTGGGGTGAAAGTCAAGAAACTGGAAAACACATGGCATGTGCTGGGTGCAGGACTCGATTGTCAGGCAGATACTGAGGAAAGCTGGCAGACTGTGCTATCCAAATGAAGGAGCAATTTTCATTTGTTAAATTCAGATCGTTTCCCAGCAGTTGAATACTTTCCCACTCACGCAGTATGAGGTGTGTTCCCATTCTTTCAGGGATGCCTGTTGCACACAGTCCTGGGGATCCTGTTTTGCTGCCAAGCTGCTCGTTCGGCTTCGCTGTGGCTGTTACACTGCACGCCCAGACACATGCTAAGACACAGCATGATGGCACTCGCGAAACGTATTCACAAGAACAAAGAAATTCATTAGAGAATGCAGAGGCGTGAGAACAGCAATCCAGTCCTGGGGTGAAAGAGGACCTGCCTGATCCTGAAAACGTCAGCTAAGCCTTTACCATTTCTGGACCAAGGCAGAGACAAAAGCAGCATCTCCCAGAACAAAAGACAAAATGTAAGATATTAATATTTTGTAAGACAAAAATGCAGGTTGGATCTTCTTGCTGTCTCTTGTGCATACAGACAGATGTAGAGTAATTGCCTTTTTTATTGGACTATAGCCTGTTAATGAGTTTTTTGCCAGGCAGCATTGTGAATGGTTAGCATGATGTTGCAGGATTCAGTCAATGCCTTTTTTTTTTTCTTTCCACATTCCAGTCTTTTCCAAGCACAGCACCTCAGTGCACAACACCAAGGCACACCAGTTCTGCTCTGAACATACAGTCAGCAATGTCAGTCCTGGTATTTCTGCAGAGCAATGTGCAAAGTGGGAGTGAAGCATGCTTGCATGCACTGGAAGATCTAGATGTGGTCATGTATGTCCGACAAAGGAGTAAAAACATCCAGGGTTTGAGATAAACAAGCAAATACTCTGGGCTTGACTTGTAGGCATCCGGACATATTTCTGCCCTGATGTGTTCCTGCTGTGCAAAGAAGTATGTCCAGCACAGGAGTGGCACCTGATCACCCACCCCGTGCCTGCATGGAAGCTGCTGCCTTCTCTATCAATGGGGGAAGTTTTCTGGCCAAAAGCTCTGGCAGAGGAAGAGCTCTCTCCTTGCTACCTCAGGAAAAAGTCCTGCCTCAAAGCAACACTGACCAAAGCTAGGTGTCCTTACTGTTATCTTTGTCTGCCTTTGCTGCTACCACCATCCCACCTTCTCCCCAGATCCTGAACCAAAGCCAGGCCCTCATTCTTGCTGCTCTTGCTTCCCTTCCTGGCTACCTTTCTAGCTGGTGCTCAGCTTCACCCTGTCTTGCTTGTGACCTAGATTGTACAAGTCACATCAAGTGCCACCAAGTCAGGCAGTGGAAGAGATCAGCAGTGGGGAAATCTCTGCCCAGCCCCTCAGTAAAATGACAATTATAGGCAAAATTGGCTGGGCCCCGAAGCTGGGCCATGATATGTTGTCCCTGCTCACAAGATCTCCCCAGTCCGGAGGCTGCGGGAACCTGGACATAGCCTGCTGCAAAGGACCGGGCAGGTTCAGGTCCTCCCATTTCAGACCTCCTGCCTGAAGCACTGGCAGTTTCTTGGGTTTGGGGGAAAGCTCAGCTGTGGGTTACTTACACCAATGGTAGTTCATGTCAACTACAGAAAGCTTGGTCTACTTCTGCCCATGGGCTACTCAGTAGCAACACGGGGATGCTTCATACAATTATGGTAGCCCACCATCACGGCACTGCTTCAGAGGAAGACTGCAAGGCTCTGAACCACCATGGGCAGGTTCGCTGAGATATGGAACAGCTTCTGTTGAAAACAGCGATGCATTTTATGCTCTGCCTTCTCGGGGTCCCTTTTTTTTAATTGCACAAGCATGGAGTTAGCCGTTATGTTGGTTCTTTCTTCTTTCCTGTGTTTCTATATTATTCTTCTCCATAGAAATAGCTATTCTAATGTCATACGGGAGCCTAGAGTTAAGGTTATGTTAACATTTAGATACACTGTCTTGCTTTCTGAAATTTATAAGTTAGTAATAAAGAAAAACACTCAAAGAAGAAATTTGTCTGGCAAGATTTCCAGCAAGAAATGTATGCAGAGTTTGAAGTTAAAGAAAAATCACTTTGGGTTTGAATTTTGCAAGTAAAAATGTTTTAAAATTTATTTTATTCTTTCGAAGTAGTTTGTATAATAAGACAGTTCAGCTTAACACAACTACTGAGCTCAGGATATTTTCCTGTAGCTTGTTGTGTACAAATTACGCTGGCTAGCACTTATCTGTTGGAACACCAATTAAATTACTTGCGTAACTGCTAGAAAAGAGAGGAGGATGGGACATGGTTCCTTGCAACCACAAGTAAACCCAACCTGGTCATTCAAAGCTGAGAGCCATGAGACAGAGAAGACTAGGAGTGTGTATTCCTTCTGCTCTGGGACAACTGCAGGTAAGTAAGAAATGTCCCAAGAAACCAAAACATTTGTTTCTCCTTTCTCAGATTTTGTGGTTTTTAACAACTAGTACTATAAATAAAAAAAGAACAAAGGGAGGTAAAGGAAATATACGGATGAAATTCATGACATACACAACAAGGCTTATGTATTGGTATACTCATGTCAAACACGGTTTAAAACTATTTTGATTTAATAACATTTTATATTTCAAGTATAATTCAGCTGAAAACATTCACAGCCTTTTATAATGGTGATTCAGGTGAGAAGCAGGTTTTTACAACTACGGAAAGATTTAAGTTTTATTACTCTTTTTAATGAACTAAAGTGTATGCCACATGAATTCCCACATACATCACCCTGTTCATGGGCAAAAATGTGAACTCTGAATTCCTAGAAGGGAGGCTTCTATGGAAAATTAGAGGCTAAAATTTCTCCAGCTGTCTTTGCAACTCTTCAGTTCATTGAGTTTTGAAACCTTCTTAAAAACTACAATCTAGCCAAGGTCAGTTTGTAACAAAGCATGTTATGTTTGACCTGTGCAGTACTCACTTCATTTTAGGTTAGTCTTTCCCACAAAACATGTGAAGGTGAAAGTATGCCCTTAATTTTAGTTCTCCTAATGTATGTGTTAAAGGCCTGTATAAAATCAGTATTTGTCTATGTCTGCATTTATGAACAATATTTTTGGGCAGATAAGGGTAGGGAAGGTAAGTTTTAGGCTAAAAATAATTGCTGTTACATGTGAAATGGCTCCTATGACTTTAAGGGCAGTTGCTTCTAGTTAATACTGGTTTACATATTCACAGATGAAGTTACCTGAGGTCTGTGGCCTTTAAATATTTTGTAACTATTCTTTCTCACTTGGTCTTTGTCCTGTTCTCCATCCATTCATTGATCCATCCCTCCCTCCATCCACACATCTTCCCAAGAAAAGGATTCTTTTCACCATGCCAACAGTGCTCTCTTTTGCAGACAAAGGTCTGTAGGTAGGAATGAGCTGGGGAGGCAATATGTTCTCCCTCCTTCTGCTTGTTCTTACTTTCATTGTAGACACCTTTGGTTTTCTGATGGGCAAAACTTCAGGATGTCCAAGACCAGGAAACCTGGGGCTGGTCTGCTCTGAGAGACCCAGAGCCTCAGCCCTACACAAATTCAGAGGAGCCAATTACCCCATTACTCAGGGAGGACACGGCAAAGCCGTCTCTTTCACTTAGCTAGACGGCCTGGTTGGTATCTGAGTGCCTAGGAACACCCCCAGGCTGCTACCCTGTGAAGCTGATAGCACAATCCCAGCATTGTTTTAGAGCAGAATAGCTAACCACCCCCAACCAGTTGCTGGACACAGTTCATCAGGCATTCCTGATAAGCCACTTCAGTGCAACCATCCTGTTGCTTCAGTGCTGGCCTCAGTGTCAGCATTAAACATGTCCCATGTGCCAGCACAGACACAGCACCTGGACTCACAGTATGACCGATCTGCTCCATGGCTATGCTGGTCAGAAAAGTTGCCGTTGTGAGGAGGCACTTAGAGAAACATAGGCCAGACAGTCTCACCTCTGTGCCCAGCAAGATCATGGAGCAGATCCTTGTGGAAGCTATGCTAAGGCATACGTAAAATAAGGAGATGACTAGTGACAGCCAACATGGCTTCACTAATGGTAAATCCTGTGTGACAAATTTAGTGTCCTTCTGCGATGAGGTTACTGCATTGGTTGATAGGGGAAAAGCAACTGATGCCATCTGTCTGGACTCAAGCAAAGCATTTGACACTGTCTTGCATAACATCCTTGTCCCTAAATTGGAGAGACATGGATCTGATGGATGGACTACTTGGTGGATAAGGAATTGGCTGGATGGTCAAACTCAAAGAGTTGCGGTCAACATCTCAATGTCCAAGTGGAGACCAGTGATGAGTGGCGTTCCTCTGGGGTCGGTACTGGGACCAGCACTGTTTAACATCTCTGTTGGTGACATGGACAGTGGGATTGGGTGCACCCTCAGCAACTTTGCTGACAACACCAAGCTGTGTGGTGCAGCCAACACACTGGAGGGATGGAATGCCATCCAGAGAGACCTTGACAGGTGGGCCTGTGAGAACCTCATGAAGTTCAACAAATCAAGTGCAACGTCCTGCACAAGGGTCAGGGCAATCCCAAGCACAACTGTAGACTGGGAAGAGAATGTATTGAGAGCAGCCCTGAGGAGAAAGACTTGGGGATGTTGGTTGATGAGAAGCTCAGCATGAACCGGCAATGTGCGCTCACAGCCCAGAAGGACAACCATATGCTGGGCTGCATCAAAAGCAGCGTGGCCAGCAGGTCGAGGGAGGGGATTCTGCCCCTCTACTCCGCTCTGGTGAGACCCCACCTAGTGTACTGCGTCCAGCTCTGGAGCCCTCAGCACAGGAAAGACATGGACCTGTTGGAGTGGGTCCGGAGGAGTCCACGAAGATGATCTGAGGCCTGGAGCACCTCTCCTGTGAGGAAAGGCTGCGAGAGTTGAGATGCGAGAGTTGAGATTGTTCAGCCTGAAGAAGAGAAGGCTCTGGGCAGACCCTATAGCAGCCTTCCAGTACCTGAAGGGGCCTACAAGAAAGCTGGAGAGGGACAATTTACAAGGGCCTGTAGTCACAGGACAAGGTGTAATGGCTTTAAACTGAAAAGAAGGTAGATTTAGATGAGATATAGGGAAGAAATTCTCACAAGTAGTGAGACACTGGCACAGGTTACTCAGAGCATTTGTGGATGCCCCCTCCCTGGCAGTGGTCAAGGCAAGGTTGGATGGGGTTTTGAGCAACCTGGTCTAGTGGAAGGTGTCCCTGCCCACGGCAGGGGGTTTGGAAATAGCTGATCTATAAGGTCTCTTTCAACCCAAACCATTCTATGATTTTATGAAGTGTCTGTGAGGTGTGGGAGCAATGCAGACTCATGGGAGAGTCTGCCTTGAGTACTATTGACGGCATGTGTTCAAGAAGAACATGGAAATGACATTTGTGTTTCTGGCAGGGCTGCTGGAGAGCTCAATGCTGGAAATATGGGCATCACTGGTTGAAATATGGGCGTGCAGCTCATTCAGACCTGGCAGCACAGTGGGTGCCTTTCTTAGAGAGGAGCCCTTGCCTGTGCACCTTGCTCAGGGGCTGGGGGTAGGTGGGTTTGTTCCCGCTCCATTTAACCAGTATTCAAATGCATGGCGGAAGCAGAAAGCATCAGGCACAGCCAAGCCAGGCCTTGGCATCCCAGGCTTTGTAGCATCGCTGGATTGAGGGAACCCAACTGTCTGGGTCACTTTTCATTAATTTACTTTAGGGAAAGATGATTTACAAAATGAGAAAAGCATTCCAAAGAATCACAGAATCACAGAATGGTAGTGATGTGGGGAATTGAAAATTAGTTCGATTTTGCTATAGCTTCAGTTTAATTTCATTATATAACTTTGCATCTATGTTAAGGTACAAGTTAAACACTGTTAATTAATTTAGTTCTGCTCTTTGTAATCTTTCTAACAAGGACTGTTGTGGTTCAAATGTAGCTAACAAAGACTGCTTGCGAGACAGACGAAGAGAAACAAGGACTGCTAACCAGAACTTTGTTGTCTGAAAGAAGCAACTCTCCAGCTGAAACTGCTTCTATGGTTTGGGACTCAGCCAACACAGACAACTCAGGAATTTTTGAGCCAAAGGTGAAAGCACACAGCGAGGAAGACTACGAGCCTTCATCCAGAAGACCC
>Ga0065711_1035042_pt1 | contig 22889 bp, 15 predicted proteins | sample Hoacrofraction12_FD_59098 | JGI IMG/M metagenome (GOLD analysis project Ga0065711, IMG submission 59098) | Hoatzin crop microbial communities from Cojedes, Venezuela - Epithelial fraction 12 v2 (version 2) | ecosystem: Host-associated > Birds > Digestive system > Esophagus > Crop | place... | reverse complement strand
TTGAATATCTCCAGAGAAGGAGACTCCACAACCTCCCTGGGCAGCCTGTGCCAGGGCTCCGTCACCCTCAGAGGGAAGAAGTTCTTCCTCATGTTCAGACAGAACTTCCTGTGCTTCAGTTTGTGCCCAGACTGAACTAATAATTTTCCACATTGTACCAAATCAGAAATTTTGCTGAAAGCCAAAACCCAAGATATCCGTTTATTTTTCCTTTTCCCTTTTTCAAAACTATGTAATGTCTAAAAAAAATCATGATGATTAAAGAGTAGGAAATTTATGAAGCATTTTACTGGACATGTGTTTTTTTCATTCCAAATGCAGATGGAGTTGAGCCTAGCAGACGTACGGCAGTGGTTTCACATCTTGCCTCAAACCATTTTTTCTCGAGACCTCCTTCTAGGAGTTTGAAAGGCTACATCAAAATGTCTAGACTGTTTGTATGAAGTTGCATGTCAATATATAAGATTATTTAAACTTCTTAAGACTTTAATTTATTATTTCGTTACATGGTTGGCATCATTTTGAGCACGAAAAATGCAAACTAAAATTGGCTAATTAAAGGGTTGGTTTTTAGACTACGCATGTGCAATTTGTTGAACTCTTTGCTGTCAGATATTATACATGAAATGAGTTTAGAAGGATTCAATTGAATGATTAGCCGTTGGTATGGATGGAGTGAATGTTGACTGAACATCAAATGAGGACATAATGAAGGGGCTACGAGCTCTTGTGCTTCAGGCTATAACAGCTAGCTGAAGTGCTTAGGAGGAATACTGTTACAACTTGGTCTCTCCATCACCAACAGGATTACTGTACCATATTTTGAAACAATAAGCAATGCCTAAAGGACCAAGGGATGCTGCAGTGGATGGACCACAGCACAGTTGTGATATTCCAAGAAACAAACCTAGAAAATCAAGACTCATAATTTTAAACCTCTTAATCTGTTCTATAATTTATTCTGCCTATTCTGTTTGTAAACTCCATTAAAGTGCATTAATGAGCTATAATACTGAAGGCAGACAAGAAATCTAATTATCTTTTGTTGCAAAGCACCATATGCTTCTTTTAACTTCAAATAATAGACTGAGGAACATTAGTATTTTAAATGAATACTTGATGAAGTTGAACAAGAGAGAGGGAAAAAAAAAGTTAAGCAATGTATTCCAGATACTTTTTTTTTACTAGATGGGTTTACCTTGTCACATACTTATTTTGCAGCATAGGAAAGGGTAAATGAAAACACGTGACGCGGTTAGTCACTTTTATGTCAGACATCATTTTGCTTCCAGCTGTGGCCCTGAGGAAGTTTTTGTTCAGGGTTTTTTTGTTATTACTGTATTTTTGGCATGCTCATCTAGTTGCAAAAGCACCAGATGTCTCCAGTGACTTTTTGAATGAACAAGCAAAATAGAAAATAATAATAATTTTAAACCCCTTCATATATCGCACATAGAAAGGATGGTCCTGTTCTTTGGGGTTTGTTTTTTACTCCAGAACGTTATGTTGCAAAAAATAAAAATGAAACAACTCCCCAATTCACCACAACAAAATAACCCCCCCAAAGCAATAAGTTCTTGTGGCGGATGACAAGCGTGGATCCACTGAACTGCAGATTACTTTTTCCAGAGGAAGGAATCCAACGCAATCCCTCTCCATCCAGCTGGCTGGCTGCGTGTGCTGAGGTGAGCGAGGCTGCGTGAGTGCAGAAGTGGGGCCATCAGCACACCCCAAGCCATGGTCTCCACCCAGGACATCACACACTGATTTTGTCCTGTTGACACCACACAAGGGATTTCTCCAACCCTTATTTCAGAGAGGGACGCATTTCCCCAAGGAGCTTGAACAGGGATGCAGAGCTCACTTCACTTCATCCGTTTCCACAGTGGAATGCTGAGCTATGTGTCAAATGCAGTGTCCACTTTTCCAGGGGTATCTGTAAGGAGATGAACCCTGTTCTCAAATAGAAACCGTTCTGGTGATAAGAACAGTATGGAGGAAAAGTTGTTTTAAAATGTGTCTGTTGCCCACCTCTGAAATTCTCCTTTTCCTCTTCCTTCCTTGTTCACAGGTCCTACAAGACAGTTCCTGAGGTAACCAATGTAGTTGTACAGTTCTTTCTATCATCAGCTGCTACAAGAAACTTTTTTAAAATGCATGATTAGACTTCTATTGAGTAATCCATAAGCAAACTTAAAAGACCAAAAAAAGGCGGTTTACAGTATTGAAGTCAGAACCAAAAGAAAAGCAATTTTAGATACTCGGCAAGTCTCATTTTTATTTTGTTTCCAGCTAGAAAGAAAACAGAAACCATTTAGCATGCCTGTGAGGGTAACAAAGACATACACGTGGACTATCACTAGCACAGCTTCATTAAGTCATTGCATGCTCTTTCAGGTGATTAATACAAGCCTGTAACTTTAACAGTGCCTTTGAAAGAAAAATGAAAGAGTTGCCTAGATATTTTGGTGCCAGTCTTTTCTCCCTTTCTCTATACTTCCCAACCGATCTCTCAGTTTAAGCTCATTTTATGACCTTTAGTTACCTGTGGTGAATTTACACTGCTATTTAGGAAGGTGGAGATCTGGCAGAAATTTCAGTAGGCTCAGGTATTTTCTGTTTTGACACCTCTGCCTGTTTCTCACCAGACTTAGAGGCCATGTGTCTTGCAGGATCTGAAATTTTATATTTCAAACACATTTTTCACTTTTATGTTATTGATGTGACCTGATGTGCTTATGTCAGATTATGTGTCTTTGCCTTCATGTACAACATAAACAATGTACCTTTACAGCTGAGATTCAGGGAAAAGAAGAAAAAGGCTTTCATACATGCACACACTTTTGCTCTGGTTTTCTTTTAAAGGATTACTCACATTCTTCCCAAAAGAAGTTGGCAATACTTTTTCTCAGAAAGGAAATTAATTATAACAGCAACTTCTGGTTTCCTTAAACATATTAGTACTTTAATATTTGATATTGGGTTAAGATCTGAAAAGAGAAATAAAAGCTGTTAAATCTTTAACACATCACTTCAATTTCCTCAGAAAGTCTGGGAAAGCAATTCCATCTATGCTATTCATTACATAAAGCAAAAGAGGATTATTTAAAATGTGTTCAGAGACCTTAACTATGCAATATCCTGATGGAATTCACATGTAATGAAAATTTTAAACCAAATTCTGCTTTCAGATAAAGCCACAGTAATATCTTTGACTTCAGGACCTGTTTGACTGAAAGTAGAGCTTGACCACGTCTTGCTGTGGCAGTTTTTTGGGCAAAGTCTCCTTCCCTGATCAGGAAACTGTTCATATGGGTCAATCTTGCTCCAAATGGAGGCTCAGGGACCATCAGTCATCTGAAATGTGCTCTCATTCTGAGTCCAGAGTGGAGGAATTCAGAAACTATATAAAGAAATGTAAAATTGGTTAGCTAAAGAATTTTACTCAAAGCAATAATCCACAAATTAAATTTTTTAATGGGTCCTAAGAATGCCCTTTTTCAGTTTCACCCACAGAAGGAAAGACATGGCTGGTTAATATAATTTCCAGATTGGAAAGAAATATTTTCCTAGCTGAGCATTTCATTTGGATCCTGACAGTTCATTCAAGATCCTTTGGGTTTTCATCTCTCCACTTCAAGTATATTATTCCAGATAATAGCTCTGGTATTTACCATTTTTATCTCCTCCTCTCAGTGGTTCTATAAAAGTGCTTTTTGCATGTATTGGTCTAAAATATTTCTTGCAGGGCTTTTTTGTGCACTGAGGGAGACTCCAGCCAGTGTTGGATGGACGTGGGTGCTTAAGACACTTTTGACTTCCTTTTTTTCCCCTGTTATCAACTACACTTTTGTATACTCACTTTAAAATTAGTCCATCAATAATAGTCTTAATGGCATTTCTGTATAAAGTCTCTCTCCTGCAGCCTCTTTACGATGATTCCTTGGCAGCTGGCCTTGCTTTTTTTGGGCTATGTGTTCATTTTTCCTGGACTAATGAAATTCATATCACTTCTGAAATACGGAATACAGTTAGAGGGAGGGATGGTGACCATATTCTCACCAAAAACTGCTGAGCAAGAGGCGTAAATTTGATCCCACCTCTGGCTGAACAGGTCTTTCAGTCCTAACCCAAGGCTACTAGTACAACCTCAGTCTACTAACAAAAAGTGCAAAACTACTTCCCTTCCAAAAGTTCTGTTCTACATTTAGCCAGGATGCTGTTCTTAAGTGAACCTTCATCAGTTCTTCAAAAGAAAGCATGTAGATACCTCTTTTCGTTCAATACTTTCAAGTGAGATACAAGTGAATGATTGTACATCTCCACAGTCCCAAGTGAGAGACTGGTGCTGCCGTGGGGACAGAACATAAAAGACTTTTCATCTTTTTATGTCTTCCACTTACTTCTTTTAAGTAGATGTGTCCTTAATTGTATGATTTTGGATCCCAGATCCCAGATACTTTAGAGAAAGACTAGGATGCAAATAACTGAAATATTTTTTTTTTCTATTTCTTTCAGTTAGACTAGATGATCATCATAGGTCCCTTCCAAATGAAAATACCCTGTTCTCTAGTCTATTCTTTTTCACACCTTCAGTCTTAAGCGTCATTTGCACTAGTGTCTGCCCATCCTGTCTTTGGGCAACAGCTTTTTTAAGTTTCCTGTCTTCACTGCAGAGCGATTCTCTGATCACCAGGAAAGAAGAGAGAAATGGACGGTTTCCCCTGAGCCATGATAAATATTTCCTGCCAGGACCCTTGTGATAAGATGGAGCTGGTGATTTCATTTTGCAGCTGCATCACAGAACGGTAAAAAGGAATTGTACAGAGTTACTGCTTATAGAACTCATAAAACCCTATCGAGATCTCTGTCCCCACATGCCCATACTAAAGAATGGATATGATAAAGCTTGGATATCATCCAAACACTGCTTTCTGTCTCCAGTTTTCTGTTTTCAGCAGCTGAGCTTTTCAAATATATACTAGAATAATGTGAGCTCAGGAGATCTTTATTTAAACAAATAGAATTAGATTGTATAGCTGTGTTGCTAATGACAGTTCCCGAAACACATTTAACAGCGAATTGATGTTGTTATTACAGCTAAGTAGTTTTCATAAGTCCCCCGTTAAATATTTCTCCACGAACTCATCAGGACAAAGAGTTGACCTCAGCTTTCTTTCAGAGTCCATCAATACAGCTCTCCAATACAGCAGAGGGGCCGTTTAAAGCAAAAACAAATCCAAGCACTTCCACCTCCTCCTTTTCCATATTAGCTAAACACACTGAGCCTGCAGGGCTGTCCATCCCCTGATGGCTCGTAATAGCCGTTTACATTCTAATTTTAAGGGTAAAGTTCTTCATAAAGGTGGGCTGCCTGCTGGGCTCCTGATGGATTTAAGATCTGGATATTCAGATTATAGTGGAAGCAACTAAAGAGGAAGGAAAATACATTCTAGTCTTGTTGTGGTGTTCAATGGCAGACTAATCACATCAGGCATTTTTTTCAAATTGACATTATTTGTGTTTAGCCTTCATTAGCACAGTTTAGACTAAGCAGTTGGCTACAGTAAACTCTGCACAAACCGGGGTGTGCTTTGTTTTAAATGCCATACCTAAAAAAAATTTCCTAAGCTTCTTTACAAAGGGATGTAAGGCCTATATATTTGTAGAGATCCATGAAAAGGATCAGAAATGAAAAAACACACATGCTTTTGTGTGTATTTAATTCATATGAATAAGATGAAGCTATTAGCAGGAAAGAAAAAGATTCTGCCAATAAGTGACCTTCACTGCGTTTTGTCAGCATGATGGAAATGTTTTTGTAGCTGGGGTATCTTCTTCAGAACATGCATATTGCAAAGCTCACCACTCCTGTCATTGCCCTAGAGCCTGGGGTCAGAGTCCTTCCTGGTCAGAGGCACATGTTCCTTACCACTACGTGCTCTTCTCAGCGTCGTCACCCTGGAGGAGCTGGGCTCATTTTCCTGCCCTTCCTGCAAAGAAGAAGCTGAGAGAAGACACTGGAAGCACAGACACATATTTCCCACAAAGCACAGCTACAAGAGACCTGCATGAATTTTTGAGGGTGGGGTACACATTATTTTGTGCTTGATCTGTCTAGTCTTGGAAAGCTCTCCTGGACCCAGTGAAAGGTCTGGGCTAACAGGTGGACCTGGTGTCCCAGAGGAGTGGCCAACAGGCTTTCAGAAATGTTTCTGAGTTATCTGAGCTTTGTCTAATGCCTGGAAAAGTCCTCCTACCCTGTGTCCTGCTAGCAATAGCATTGCTGTTCATGTCAGTCAGCAAAGATGTCCTGTTACCCTGGATGTCCTTGTCCATGCCCTCTACTTGTCCTCTGTACTTTTAAGCCTGAACTAATGTAAATCTACATTCTCCAGAATGTCAAGGCCCATTTCCTTCAATCTTTCTTTCATGAGCATTAACTTCTAAACAGCATGGGATACATACGGTTTCCCAACTGGCACACAGCTCTTTTCCAATTCTGGATAAAGTTAAGCATGAGTTGCTCTTCCCTTCATTGAAGGTCAGATTTTTGCACCAAGTCCTTGAAGTCTTCACAGAATCACAGAACGATAGGGGTTGGAAGGGACCTCTGTGGGTCATCTAGTCCAACCCTCCTGCCGAAGCAGGGTCACCTACACAGGACCTTGTCCAGGCGGGTCTTGAATATCTCCAGAGAAGGAGACTCCACAACCTCCCTGGGCAGCCTGTTCCAGTGCTCCGTCAACCTCAGAGGGAAGAGGTTCTTCCTCATGTTCAGACGGAACTTCCTATGCTTCAGTTTGCGCCCATTGCCCCTTGTCCTGTCGCTGGGGACTAAAACAGTCATCAGACACCTTGGGATGCAGTGTCTGGCTGAGCATGGTCCAGGGACCTTGTCAAAGTCTGCCACAGCCTCGTCAGCATATGGCAATGTCTCAACAAACAGAGCTGATGCAACAGTAGGGTGAGTCAACCCAGCACCGGAGATGGAGGACACTCCTGCAGGAATCTCTGTTTGCCCTCAATAATCTAAAGAAGTAACTACAGAAAAACAAACAAAACTTTGCTTAAAAATGAAAAGAGATATGATTGAAACCCCTCGGTGGAGAATGTAAAAGCAACCAAGGGACCATACTCTGGTACTCTTTCTGCTTTGGAAAGGGGTCTGGACTAGATAAGTCACAGAGGTCCCTTCCATCACCTGCCATTTTGTGATTCTGTAGTACTCTGAGTTTATAAGCAGGCCACAGTGTACTACTTGAGACCAAGTCCTTTCAGCATCTGCTGCAACTATGCATATATTGAAAAGTGAATAAGCAACATTATGTTTCTCCCTTTGGGGGAAAACTCTGAAAGCACTTTTTCCCCTTTAATATACTAAGAGGTGTGAAAGATTTTGTGCTACCTTCAGATGTCAGCATCAGATTAGGATGTGATGACAGAGGACATAAGGTATTGCTGGACAGTAAAATGCCTCTGGCCACAAGCAAGCCTGTCCTCGTTAATTTTATCTCAACCCCATCTCCCTGATTTGTCACCGGCTCTGAATTCTTCAATCCCTTCTCTCCATAAAAATGTCTAGCTGTCTCTTAAATTCATTTACGCCATTGCCTTTTATGACCTTACTTGATAACTTACTCTTTGTGTTTTCCATCCTAAGTTAAAAGCCCTGCCCGAGTGAATTCCCTCACTGCTCTAAATTTCCTAATTTTGAAGTGGTGTGACTGTCTGCCCTGGTTATTCAATTCCTTACCCACAGGAGCATTCTTTTTCTGGATGTTTATTTTTTCTCACTAGCTAAAAAGGTTGTTGGTTTTGTTTGGTTTGGTTTGTTTTTTTAAATGGCATTTCATTTACTAAAAGATCTGTGGGCAGCCTTTTTCATATTGTTATGCCAGCTGTAAGTTTAGAAAGAGTTTTAAGACACCTTACTTTTACACCATGCATATGTACACTATACATATAGCAAGGACTCATTACCAGGGTTGAGTGTGGGCCAGACAAAGACAGCCCTGAGTCAGGTTTCTAGCTTTGGTAGGCTTCTTCCCAACATACTGGTCTTTTCCCATTTTCTATGGATTGCATATTTTCAATCGTCCTCCTCTACTATGTCAAACATCAACAGATGAGAACATGGTTTCTACAAAAACAGTCCTCCAGGATGTCTTGATAATTTTAGCAAAGCTGCATATATTAATAAACTTTAAGAAACAGTAATAAGAATACTATGTTCACATGTGTATCTCTACTCTTCACACCTCAGCTGGGGTTATTCGTAAAACTCTTATATGCATTTTCTATTTCGAGACTTTGTGCTCCAGTCCAGCTCAAAGGGCATTATTAAGACTTTCCCTGTTTCACTTCTGTGCAGATTTCATTGTCCATCATGGCCAATATATCTTCCCTTAGTTTTCACAGAGTCCAGCCAGGTGGGTCATGACCACATTCCTCTATAATCTTTTTATATATTTAGACACTGTAATGAGACCATCATCCAGTCTGCTTTTTCTTTCAGGTTAAATATGCTACACTTTTTGAGTCTTTCTCTCATCTATGGCATAAATTTAACTCCTTACCTTTCCTGCGTTATTCTAAAAACTGACTAAAGTGTCAAAGCTGCAGGTGGTACTTCAGTCTTTGTACTTCTGAGTTAATAGATGATTTAAAAAATATGGTGGGTCCAGCTTAGGTACAGATCTTACACCTTTCTTAAGCAGGAAGATCTGCCTCCAGGACACTGCTGAGTGTTACAGAAGCTGCCATTTGGGAGCACTAGTCAAAAAAAAAACTCAACAAAAAAATAACTGCTAATCCCTACAGGTTGGCTGTTCCTGCTGGTTACACTGGGGCCGGTTATCCTTACCAGCATCCAGCCCACCAGATAAAGGAAAGGATAAAGGCTCAAAACATTCTTGCTCCTTTATTATAAACCATGCAGACCAGAGAACTTTGGTAAGAAATGGAGTCAAAATAATCCAAGATCCATTCTTGCACATACAGAGTGCTCTTTTATTAAGGTATTTTTTTGTTGTAGACTTATTAGTGAGAGGAAACTGAAACATTGAACCCATGGGTTGTGCTGCAGCATTAAATAATAATAACCAGTTCTTCTTGTGTCATCTGTGGGCTAGTAATGAAACAACTATGTCCTCCTTCTCAATGTTCAGCAACGTTATTTCCTATGTCCCTGAGTTATGTGGAAAGCATGAGTAAAGAACCCAGAGGAAATGCTGCATTTATTTTTCAGTAGTGTCTACAGACTCGTGGGGCTGGCGTGGTTTGTACAAAGGAAAGGTAATGATTTGTTCTACTTGCAAGGAATGAAAGAAATAAGGCAGAAGAGGGCAGATATTTACCGTAGTTTTCTAAATAAGAACATTTTAATGTGGATTATGGAGGTAGATGTGATGATAGGAATTGTCAGACACAGAAAAGAGTGCTAGAGCTGATGCTCAGAAGCTAGAAGAAGCAGCAGCCGCACCCAGGACAAGGTCATGCAGGTGCAAGAAAGACAGTGGGCTAATGTCTGTATTGCTGTCATTTGCTGGAAGGCTAGCACGATAGACATGCACTGTGTAGCACTTTGCAATATTTGTTCCTAGCTGTAATTTCATGTATGAGCTGCATCTGCTTTGCTTGGCTGCTGTACGTTCTTCTTTAGTGTTTGTATAAAAACGGGAAAAAATTCTAAGCAGAAAAGGACCATGTAATAGATAAAACACCACATCAATTTTTTTTTAATATTGGCAGACTGGAACTAGCCAAAGATTATCGTTATGGGGAAAAAATGCTGTCATTGGCTTGAGTCTGGCTGATCGTATGAGCATAGAGCTACCCTTCCTCACATCCACCAAAGCATGCCTAAGATCTGTACCTGAAATTGCATCCAAGTGCTATACCATGCATATTTATTTTGCTTTGCAAATGATAATATGTGAACAACAAAAGGGATAATAATATCATTATGGAGGTGCAAGTAGCAACTCTGTAGTTATGAGCAGGTTTATGTTTTCATTCAAGCCATACAGCATTTTCTGCTCCAAAGATTTGACTGCAGTAACTGATATGTTTGCTTAAATTAACAGATGAAAAATTTGAGGAAATTTAAATCTGGATTAAACACATTTCTGTCCTAATTAATGAAACATCATTGAAGTATCATCTTGTGTTGTGCTGTGCTTTTAATATGGATCTCCCACACCCAAGAAAATATCTAGGGCAGAGACGGACTTTAAACCTTATCTGCCTCTGCTCCAGGAGCCAAAACAGCAAGAGATATATGTAATTTCAGCAGCCCACCCTGGAGATGGCAGCGCTGGCCAGGTTTCCTGTGACGATGTGTGTTTTGACTTTGCATGCTTTACCTGAGCAAAACTTTGGCACAAGCCCCGATGCCAGGTTTTGTATCAAGAAGTATGGAAAACCCTAGGGCTCCATGCAGCTGCCTTTTGCCACATGTGCAATAGCATCGGTCTGTCAGTGAGCTGCGTGGTTTTAGCAGCTCACAGCTACCTGAAGAAAGATGCGATTTTTGAAGGAAGTAAAAGTCACACCCAGGAAAAGATCTAAAATGCCTCTGAGAATAATGTAAAAATATGAAGAGATGGGAAAACGCTAGTATCTCTTCCTAAGATGGGACTGCTTTTGTGTTTGTTACACATTAGAAAAATGTATGCACCCAGTGCATGCACAGGCTCCGTCGGTAACACTGTGGAGCAGTGCTGTCCTGCCTTGAGACAGAGCGGGTTGCCGCCACCAAGCCTTGAGCGCTGACTGCACAAACAAACAAGGAGGCCATGTCACTACTGGCCACATCTGGGATATTTTTGACAAAGTAAATTGCCATCAGCGGAGAATAATTTATCTTACCTGAATATTTTTTGGTAAGAAACACTGGCTGAGCAAACCCTTTTGTCAGGAAATACTTTTCAGCTGCAAGTTCTGTTCAGGTTGAAAAATTACTCCCCTGAAGTAATTTGCAAATTGATACCCAGGACAATCAACAGGGATGTGCAAGGAGAGGTCCCGTTTCCGAAGAGTACACCTGTATGGCTCCAAACTAAAGAGACTAAAAGCCCCCTCTCCACACTGGTCAATAACCGCATGGTGAGGGCTTGATCTTGGAAGGTGGAGGAATGGCAGTGCAAGGACATGGGGGTGTGTGTCCTGTGCCTCCAAATGCCAGACCTCAGCTTTCCCAAGGAAAATGATTTAAATCTCAGTATTTCCTAGGAAGGGAAAATTCTTCCATAAGAAACAAAGCACTTGTTCCTTTGTGTTTTCTTTGAACAACACCATCCAGTTTTGCATTGCCACATTTAGGCAGAACTCTTTTAGCCCTAGTTTGGAAGCACAGGAAGAGTGACGGGAAGACAGATATGACGAAATAGAGGTGTCTGAGGTTGGAGAAGTTTTTTCATGTTTGGCTGAATGTGAACAGGCAGAGAAGTTCTCGTGAGCCATTGAATCTGCTGACACTTCTTGTGCCATGTGTGTTTGCAGGTTTTCCTCACTCTAGAGTTAGTCTGTGGTGTTCTAGAAAACCTGGGCACGAAGAAAAAAATTCTCATTTTTTTCTTTTATATTTAGGAAATATTTCCATCTTTCCTGATGATATAATAAACAAAGCAGCTATTGAAACAAAAGGACAGAGCTTTTTTTTTTTTCTATTTTCTCGAATATGTTACAGCTTGTTTGCAGGAATCAGGAATTATCAGAAACTAAATGGAACTATCCGCAATCACCTCAACCTTTCTGACAAATCAGCAAGAAATAGTTTTCTGGTCTCACCAGAATTTTTGTATTTTGGATGTTTGTGGCTGCCAGGTGTGGGTGAGGAGGCTTTTTTCTCAGGTTTCAGTTAAGTTTTGATCTTCTAATGTTTACACTTCAGTAAGGGATAACAAGTATCAAAACAAAACTAATTTTCAGCCTTCAGAAAACACTTAAATGGGCTTAGAAAAGGTTGCAATGGAGCACTTCAATAACACACAAGCATTCCTCTCTGAAGAGTTTTACATCAATATCTGTGGAAACAAACATTTTCCTGATTTCAACAGGGCAGTGTTTCTCATTAAAATACCTTTCAAGGTTCTTTCCTAATTTAGACTATTACACGGACCCCGACTCACTTTAGGCTTTTTGAACCCTCCTAAAACAAAGGTATTATTTTCTATTCCATTTTCACGAACAGAGAGACCTATGGAAAATTGTAGTTGCTTAACATTCACTGGACTTTTGCAGCAAAGCCCTAAACACAACAGTTTCTTCTGAGGTTCTCCAAATCCCTACGCTTTGCTGTTGGGGGTCCAGAAGAGAGCCAGAGACATTTCCTCAGTGTCCTCATCTGGCACTGGCAATGGGAACAGCCAAAAAAATTCCGTGGGTTTTGGAATCATGCTCTTCAACCCACGAACATTTTTGGGAAACTGAACACAAGTCATTCAAGCTCCACCAACAGAAGGAGAGCAACTTGGCCGTGAGCCAGCTGCTTCGTCATTTCACTCCCAGTGTACTCCTAAGAAGCCCAGTGGGTAATAGAAATCTTGCTTTATTACCATCCCTCTATGTATGGATTAATGCATTCACTATAGCCTTTTAGCAAGACGCCAAGCACTCCCCTGCTCAAGTAATAGACTATAATATCCCTGACATTCAGGAGGAAACAACAGAGTACAATTAAGAACAGAATATGTAATATTTGCTGAAATAAAACAGATTTCCAATCAATTAAAACAGACTCTTCTTCCAATAGCACCAGACAAATAATAAATTTACAAAACTAATCGGTTCTACACAAGCTGAGCTAATGAGTGTCATTTGGGTCACATCCTCAAATTGCAAATAAATGTTATCATTTATCAACCGAACACATTACTCAATAAATCTTCTGCACCACTGTTCATACTTATCAGCTGTGTCATTTAATATTCCTTTCTGATTTAGAAAACTATTTCCTCTGGTGCCTGACCCCTTGTAATGGAAAACTACTGAAAAAAGACAGTAGCTAATTCAAGAATTGTATAATTTAGAGCTAAACTGTGCTGTGGACAGCGTTGAAATGCCCTAATATTCATTTTGCAGTGAGTCTCCTCCCAGGCTGGAAATATTACAAGCTGTTCAGATAAAAGATTTGTTTAAGGAGAGTCAGACAGTAGGTAATGCGGTAAGAGCATTTCTGGTGTGTAAAGTCATGAAAATGATTACTCTCTGTCCAGACGAGGAGATGTCTTACCTCATTTATGCACAGAGAATTGTGGACACTCCCAATTACAGGCATAAAACCTCCCCATCTCAGGCAGCTGATGTGCTGCACACTATTTTGTGTGTGTGCTTGTAGACTGAAGATTTTGGTGATTTCAGCATTTCCCAATTCCTGCCAAGAGGAGAAGGAGAAAGGCAGGAACTTCCAAACACTATCCCTTCACCAACACCCCCCAATTCCACCCCCCCGAAAAAAAACAGAAGTGAAAATAGGTCTTGTTGCCCCACAGGTGACATCTGGTGGGTCCTTTCCTTCATCCCAGTCTGCTTCCCCATAAGCAGCTTCCTTTCGGGGCTCACTGCAGGCTCCTCTGCCTCACACAGACAGAGACCTTCTTCTGACAGCCATACCAGAACTGAATTACCCAGATTACAGAATCACAGAATCACAGAATCACAGAATAGTAGGGGTTGGAAGGGACCTCTGTTGGTCATCTAGTCCAACCCTCCTGCCGAAGCAGGGTCACCTACAGCAGGCTGCACAGGACCTTGTCCAGGCGGGTCTTGAATTTTTCATCGCAGACGCATAAACGCATAGGCATGTAGCCACTGGGACACATCTAGGAGGGTCATCTTGTGACCGACCTTCTTCGCAAGTGTGCTTGTTTCTGTGTCTCAAGAGCATGTTTAGACTGACCGTGAAATACTAAAGGAGTTATGAACCACGGTGTCCTCTGTGTGCACTTGCTTTACAACACACTGCATAGCTGTACACTATGTATAGGTATAGGACCACATTTTACCAGGAGGGGCCTTACTAGCAGTGCACCAGCTAGTAAATTGTTCATTCCACAAGCACACCTGAGTCAGGTGCATCAGTGGTTGGCTGGCTTATGTTCTTGCGTAGATCTAACTCGCTTCACATTTTCAATTCCCTTTCCTCCTTCTGCTAGCAGCTGTTTTTCCTGTCTCCTGTCCCAATTCTGCTCTGACTAGTACCCCTGCATTGATTCAACTCCCTCCTTTACCATCATCATCATTCCTGTCCTTTCTTCTTTATGGCTCCTAATATTCTAGTCAGCTTTCTTGCTATTACTTTCACCTCTTATCCCATCCATTTCCTATGACCTCATTTGGTCCTCTTCCTTGATTTCCCTCCTTTTCACTCATCTCAGTCCTTATCCTTCATCATTTGTGTCAGTTAAGTTTTCTTATTCCCTGCCTGCTTCTGGCACCAGCATGGCTATAAGCAAAGGCAAGACAAGGATTTGGTTGTCACTTTGAGCCTTGTAATGAACAGAAACCCCAAAATGCAAAAAGATATGACTGCTCCAGCAGCTGGAGACCCAACACAAGCAGGCTGAGCCACCTCTCAGTAGGAGGAGTTGGAGTATAGACCAATGCAAAACTCTGCAACAACTCTCTCCCAAGCTGGGTGGGACCAAGGTTTTCAAAGACTTCCCCTTTGGGGAAGTTTTCATTACAAATTCAGCAACAAGTACCTCTTTGATACAAAAGGACTCTGCCATCAAATAGCATGTTCTCATGTTTCTGGAAACGAAATCCGAAATAATGTGGCTTAAATTATGTAGCCAAAGGTAAATGTAAGTGTGGAGAGAGTTATAAGCAATTGTAAATTAAGGTTGATTATGGGAACTGTTAGGCAATCTTAACTTAAACATACCGTGTTTCTCACTATAGTTCCCATACCGCTTAGAAAGAAGCCTAGAGCTAATGAAATACTCCAGCATAAGCTGTTTTGCAGTTGTCATGAACTGGCCTTAACATGGTAAGTTCCATCTTATCTGATTTCATGAAGAGTATACAGAAACAAGCAAATCTGCCATTTCTGGATTTCCATATCAACAAAGCTCTGATAAACACGCCAACACTCCAACTGCTCACGTGAACTGCAGTTTTGGCCTTCTTGCTTTTGGTGAGGGTCCTGAACACTGAACGATGTTGGAATATCCCAAATGGTATCTGCTGTGCAGATCTGAAAGGGAACTTTACACTTGAGTGTTACACTTATTTTAATGTTTGTTTATATAATTTAGTAAACACAGGAGTACCATAGATGGAATCTAGTATTGTGTAAGTATCTTAAAAATAGTATGCGTAACATTTATGGCACAACATAGCCATAACACATCAACCACTATTAAAAACACATTTGCTTGAATTTTAGGGTTGCACTTCACACTGCTAAATGTCTTAGATATGTTTATCCAGCCATTTCTAATGTAACATGCAACATTAAAGTTAAAGTAAATGCATTTTCAGTGCCTGTTGACCACTTTAACTAGATTAATAAACCATTCATAATGAGATACATGCACAGAAGTGTTGCATAAGTATTGGATAAATCATCATTCTTAAAATATTCAGCCTTTCAACTAAAATAAACACCTTTTCTTTGAATGTTAATATGCTGAAACTCATCTGAGTTATGAAGTCTCTTTGCACTTTCAGTAAATATTTTGCTTTGTGAACCTAGACTGTGTGTGTTGCGTGTGTGTGAATACTTCAGATGAATGCTTTCTGGCTGTATTTACATTTGTATATGCACATCACTTGTAATGATAATGAGCAATTGTTAAGCATCTTGCAGAACTTTGTCTTTGCTCCAAACTATTTCTTTCCTCTTGCACATATAAAGACTGTTTCCTTAACTAAAAGTGTTTCAACATTTAGAACAAACTTCAGCTTTATAACCTGGGAATATTTTTATTTGGTCATGTTATCTACTTTAGGCAGCTTTTAGATAGTCTCACATGAGGTGAACACTCCGTGACAGTATCTGTTCTCAAAAACATAGAGGCCACAGCTGAGACCATTCACAAACCACCCTTCTAGTATTTGTTGTTTTACTCTAGTGCATATTTTTACATAGAAATAATGAGTAGATGTGTACAGGGATGTGAACTTTATACAAAACCTTGCCTGTTTGTTCTGTGAAGATGTATACTAGGTTTTTGTTCCTTCCCTATGCCATTCTTCATTTAATTACCTCTTGCTGCCGCATATTCATTACACCCGTGCACAACCAGTTTCCTTCCTCTGTGCTTTCTGCTTGTTCTTCTCCCACTCCACAGTGTGCAGAGCCCCAGTCATTCCCTGCCGCGGCTTCTGCAAAGCCTGGCTTGCAAGCTGAGGAAGAACCAGTTTCAGAAAAAAAATTACCAACCATTTCACAAGACTTTGAGTACCAGTCATCTGGATTTACTCTGCAGGTCTTTAAGCTGGTATTGATCACAAGGAATAACTCTGAAATAGTAGGGTTCTGGACAAATAAATAGAAACAGCAGAGAGGTTTTTTTTACCTGTGCTTCCAAGTATTGAGTACTCCATTATGAAAGCCACTCTGGTTATAATTTCTCTCTTATCCTAACTTTTTTTCTGCCACTCGCTAGTTTCAGTAAAACCTAATAAGTAGTTTCTGTGGGGTTTTTCTTTCAAAGATACAGAACAACGGTTGAAACCTCCCTCGGGTGCTTGTTCACCATGGTTACCTTGTCATGTTCCTGAGAGCTCCTCGTCGATTGAGCTTCGGACCACAAAGATGTGGGCTGAAGGCATGATCCCCTACCAGGACAGGGTAGCAGCTTGGGGTCTCCTAAGGTAGCAGAATAAATTAGAGCATAATATGTAAGCAGTGGCAATCATAATCTATGTTTCAAAAAGATATGACATTAGAAGCTTTAAAAAAATATACCCTTGGAAAGCCAGGCAAATTAACATAAGATAACATGTCCCAGCCTACAGTTAGTGGTAGTTTTTATTGCAAACCCTTTGACCTGATTCCCCTCAAATTTCTAAATTTTCACTCTGAGCTCTGCCATTTCTTAATTTTTGCCTTCTTCAACAGTGTGCATTAGATTTTAAAAAGATTTGGCCATAGCACTAGGCAGAAATCACAGGACAATGAATTTTAAACCTTGATTGCATGCAAATTAAAGAGACAAGAGTGCGTCAATATGTTACTGTTCGTACAAATGACTGAAGTCTATTCTCTCATGGTTGTAGAAGTCTGAATTGTAGGAAGATACTTTAGGCTTATGTAGTTATACCATAGAGCAAGATGCACTCTATGTAGTGTAGTGTCTACTGACTGGGTTGTCAAGATTAGTAACTATGCTCCAAAGATAAGATTCTGAAAAACATCACCTAATCAGTGTTCTCTCTTGCCATGGATTTTATTGCACACGTTAGTTGGCATTAGCAGTCTGTTTTACTTCAGGCTCTGCAGCATTTTGGACATCCTTTAAAACTATTTCAATAAAGTTTTGGTAGAGTGCTCAGGGTGTTAAGCACATGTTCACCATTAACAATAATGGGAGTCATGCATATACTGCTATCAGGAATACGTCTGCTAATTACCTCCAAAGCTTTATATTCTAAATCGAATGTATTAAGTGCAGCATTTGCCAGAATGCACTTGAGTTTCTTTCATTCATACTTCTGTTCCGATTTCCAGACAGACTAAATATTCTGATCGTGTCATTCCTTGATACTAAATTGGATACAAATGTACTCAGATAATTAATCACACTCAGTGCTTATTGTGCATCTTTCTTATTACTATGTGAGCAGATTTTGCACAGCTTGTACTTCATTATCAGATTGCATGACAACAGCTGATTACCTTTCTTCTCATATAATTACATTAACAGCAAAGCCAACTTCCTTTCTCCGTGTATCTTTGACCATGTGAAACATTTCAGGAAAGACTCATAGGGAAAAAAAGAGCAATATTTCACATTATCCAGGTTTCAATTACCACTGTCTAACAGTTTTCATTCAGAAATACCCAGTATTCCAGTCCCCACAGAAAGCAGAAGTAAAAGAAAGAAATCCTTTCAGCTATCACCCAAATCCAGTGGAGCTAAATTCTGCTCTTAGTTGCATGCTTCTGCTTCTGCCTGGTCATGGCCACAGTCAAGGAAAGACTCTGCCGTGGCTGTTACATGAAGCACCTTTTCCTGTTAAAGGTACTAACATTCAGCTTTTCTCCATTTAAAAATTATCCATAGCCTATGTTCTCCGGGTTAACTTTTTAGTAAGCTCATTCTGCTGCTTTTAAACAGAACTCCATGGAAAGCTGGATTCATGTGGTTTGGGGTTCACTTGAGGACCCAGGGACAAAATATAGTACTGACATGAACACAGGAACAGACCTAGACTGACCTATTAACTGTTTCGCTGATGTTATGCTGTTTACCCAGAGTAAAACTTGGCTGAATGTCACCGCCACTTTTCCCAGGAAGAGTCACGTTCTGGAAAATGTCACTAGTGCAACCTCCTTCCTTGACAGCGTTGCTCCTGAAGCACATAAAGGCTTAGCATTCACAGGGTACCCTTAACACCCTAACATTCATGGTGCACCTGCAAAGGTTTCCATGGCCTCCTCTTGATTCCCCTCACCCAAAAGAAAAAGAAAAAAAAAAAGTGCAGAAGAGAAGAAACTTATATTGATTTGGCCACAGAAACATGTTTCCTGTGCACTTTTATTTTCACTGTTCATTATTAAAACATCTAAAATTACCATAATGCAAGTTGAAACAAGTCACTGACCTGTGCTCTTTATCACTCTGGATCATTTGGTCTTGTATTTTTTATGTTATCCAGATACTGCTTTATTCTGTGTCCATAGTCTCAAGAAAGAAGTTTTAGGACCCTCCTTCGGGGGTGGGTGCTCATCTTCCAGCCAGTCCACAGTTCCCTCTGTACTTTAGGTGCTGGGGACCTGCCCAGAGCCCTCTGCCTTCCCCTTGGCCAGCACCTGTGCGCTCTGAATAAGCTGTGGACATTTATTTCTGGAGCATCTAAAAGAGAGGTTGGCCTCATCTGGACTTGAGATACAACCACAGTTCAGCATGTTAATGATGGGTAGAGCCTAAATAGCTTCATATAAATTATATGCTGCTGATGTATATTTTTAAAATAAACTAAAAGTGGTACTTGGTGACTATTACTTTAATTTCATCTTGACAGGATGTGTAATTTTTTAGTATTATTAGATTGCTTGAAAGGGCACATAGAAGATTTTAGCTTCCTTATTGAGCTCCCATAGTATATATTTTGCCTTGTATTGAATCTGCACTGTATTATTAATAATTGCCCCTTTTTATCTGATAAATTCCAGGAAAAGGAAGAAGAGTGGTTTAAATTCTATAAAGAAATTAAGAGCTTTGCTGGCAAAAGATTAACGCTGTATTGACCCACTTTAGTATTCTTTTCAAGATTAACATTAAAGGAGAATTCATCATCTTAGCTTCCCCTAAATATCAAGCATTAGCCTGTCTCTGATATAGAAAAATATTGCTACTCTTATTAAAAGAAAAGGTAAACATAAACCAGAGAAAACTTTGTTCAAGATGCTCTAATTGGCTGGATCCATTGAAAATAAACAGAACTGCTGTCTCCCAGAACAGCAGATAAAATCACCCTTGTTGTCCCTGTGCAGCTTTTGCTGACTTGCACGTGCAGCTGAGCGGATAGATTTTATTCGCTCAATATTCCGATAGGAAGGACTGCCAATCAAGCATTTGCTTCCAAGAGATGGATGAATCTGTGCTAGTTAGAGTTGCTGAAGAGCCATGGCTTCATGTGTTTATAAGAAGATTCTTCAGTTCAGTTGTGTCCCGCAGTGCAATTACAAATTCTTGTTTCTTACCATACATCTTTTGTTTGAAAAACAGAATGCCAGAGCAGTTAATATGCTTATTTGCATATGGGCATTTTACAGCACACACCAACAACCCTGTTCCCTTATGTAATTGTATCCGTTCAGCGTTTTCCTAGAGCTTTCCCCTTCTCATATACCTTCACCAGTGCTAAACTTCTCTGTGTGTCCTCTAAATTATCTTCTTGGCCCAATTAATGTTTAGAGCTTTAATCAAACTGAATTCAGAGTCCATATCCTTTCTCATTAGTTTGGTTACACTTATAAAACTGTAAGACAAATGACATTCATTTCTATTACACTTCGGGATCACTTCTGGGATCAAATGATCATTCACACCTGGATGAAGCTGTTGGCTTTGCTGGGACTGCATGTGCAGGTATGAAAATAGAATACGAGACCATTGGATGTGTAATAAAATAATGCCTTCAGAAAATTAGCTCTCTTTTCTGCAAGGATAAAGCAATGGCAGAAAATCAACCGTAAACACATATTTACAACTCAGAGCCCGCAACTATTTACCCAAAGGTTATCTTTGTCTGTAAATTTATTAGGAGGGCAATTCCCTCTGGTACCTCTCACGACAATTCATAAACTTTTTATTTTCTTATAAATGAATTCCCTCTAAAATGTTCACAAAAAAGGAAGGTACCTCATAAACTGTGTACTACTTTGTTATGTCATAACCAAGTTTGAATATTTACTGCTTACACATATGTATCTCACCACTTACAGCTGATAGGGAAGCAAACCTTTCAACTAGGTTCCACAGTACAAGGTTTTCTCTCCTCACTGCTTGTGGATTCCTATACTGGAGGAAAAACAACTGGTCTTCACTGCTAATTTTACATATAACCCAGAATAACCTTTGAAATGGCTGTATGATTTCTGTACATATTTGCTATGAACATCAATATGTACCATATTTTCACTGCTAAAATATTGGAACTTTTTCACATGGCAAAGTGTCCACAAGCTTTATTCTTGGCAACAAGAGCATCATTATTTTCTTGTTTATTCTTTTCAATAATTTGTAGATGAAAAGAAAGAAATCTCTATCCTCAGATAATTACCCAAGTAAACTAGTTTCATCTTATATCAAAAGCAAGCCAATAACTGTTTTGCAACAAAAAACATAACCCAGCACAAATATAAGGAGCTTTAATTACTCCTATGATTCTGTGAGATGAAAGTAAAACTACAGTTTCAGGTCTCTGATGGGCAGGAATTACATCTAGCCTTCTACTGGTTTGTGGAAATCCAGGATGTTTCCAATTACGCTATTTTGGGATATTGTATCGGATTTCAGACTTCTCTTTACTTTTCTCTGCCTCCTCTCATTTTTTGTTTCTGTTTTCCTACAAACTCGAATTCAATTTCTATAAAAGGCCAGCTTAGAGCATCTCAGTCTATATATGTGCTTGAGTTCATATACTCTGGGACACTTTGAAAATGTGACATGAAATGCTATTGTTCTCTTCTGATGTTCCGTGGGACACAACACCCTCTGACAAATACCTTCTCAAGCCCAAACTCCGCTATTTGGATTAGCAGAGCTTGCTGCATCCCTGGAGGAACACTCAGTCTGGAGACAGCACAGACATGAACTCCTCTTCTTGCTGTGTCAGAACTGGAGACTGGATCAAACATCCTCAAAACCAAACACCCTTGTGACAGAAGAACAGATGGACATCCACAATTTGAAATCTCTCTGGAATTTCGCTGGAATGCTTCGCAGTTTTGTTGTTGTTGGAGATGGTGGTGTTTTATTAAACAGAGCTAGACTAAAAAGTATCATCTCACTGAAGAAACTGAAAATTGTAATGAGTTCTCTGGTCAGGCAGTAATTATATTAGCTATTCCTAAAACTGCATATATTCAAATTCTCATCTAATTATGTTTTCCAAATGAAGCAGGGGAGAGAAAGGTCATAGTACTGTAGCCAGCATATTTTGTTTTCCTCTGGAAAGAGTACAAGAATAGTTTCAATGGAAACGGTTTGAGATTATGCTTGATAATTTGTAATTAACTCTCCAGGGTGCTGTGAGGCCTAATTAATTACTTATTGGAAAGCATTTGGAGATCTTTGGATGAAAGTTGCTATAGTAATGCCAAGAATTGTTGTTATTGTTATCGTTAGCTATTTTTCATCCCCAAATGTAGTTAGGTGGAAAATGTACCTTTATTACCTTACGATATCTTACAAGCAGGACTAATCTGCTGAAAAGGAGGATTTAAAAGCTGAGAATAATTCTCTCTGCAGCAGGAAGCTGAAGACGTTTATTCTAAAACTGTGAATATAGTTTTTGAATAAGCCAAATACATAAATTGCATTCAGGAGTTCCACAGTAATAACACACTTTGTAGTCTCCATCTGCAGATAAGCAGGTGCAAATATTTGTAGAATTTGTCTTATATTATGAAGCTGTCTTCAGTGCTATGAAACTACTGTGTCATGAATGCCTGCATGTGTCAACAGAAACATGTCACCCAAATGCAGTTAACCCAGATTAATATAATAATGGAGGTTCATGAAGATATTAGGATTCCTAATCAAATCAGGATGATACCTTGGTAAAAAAATCGAGAACCCAATCCATCCCAAATTATTTATCAAAGTACTTGGGTTTGCAGAGTGGAGCAGACTCACATGTTAAAAAAGAAGACAGATGTTAGTTCTTCTCCCAAAAGACAGAAAAGGAAAGAAAAGGACCGCTTCAGAATAAAAAAAACAAACAAACAAACCACCAAAACCTTGCTGGAGGAAGGAACTAGCTTTTACAGTACTATCTCTGCTTTTCAGCTGAACTCTGAGCTGCGGAGGAGGGAAACTGTGAGCAATGGGATAAAAGTTATGTGCAAGGACCCAAGAGCCTTTTAGTGTCTCAAGACGGACTCAAAAGTTGTTCAATCTCAGTACAGAAGCTGCGAAACCTTTAGAGAATTCTGTCAGAACTGTATATAGACATTTTTCGCCCCCCACACCCCCCCCCGCCGA
>Ga0065711_1004625_pt1 | contig 22889 bp, 6 predicted proteins | sample Hoacrofraction12_FD_59098 | JGI IMG/M metagenome (GOLD analysis project Ga0065711, IMG submission 59098) | Hoatzin crop microbial communities from Cojedes, Venezuela - Epithelial fraction 12 v2 (version 2) | ecosystem: Host-associated > Birds > Digestive system > Esophagus > Crop | place... | reverse complement strand
GAGCCCTGGCCCACGGGATTCCTCCCAGCACACAGCTGGAAACAAGATCAGTTGCCTTTTGCTGCCTGTTTGCTGAGGTCAAGACACTGATTCAGACAACTTAAATGTTTACAAAAATGGCAGTTGCACAATCAACCTCTCAGCAGAACTTCTGAACGCAATTTCTAATGTTTTTCTTTATTTTCCAAAGAACTGTTTTATTCCAGCTCCCTCACAGAGAGGTTTTTTCAACCTTTAATGATTTCTAAAGAGCAGGCAGTCCTTTCATGTCAGGAATTTGTCTCTATTACTGGTCAGATCTGAAGCCTCACTAGGTCATCTCTCACCCTCCATTTTCACTAATCAGCAAGAAGAAAACAAAAAATAAAATGAGAGATTTAACATTTTCACTAATCAGCAAGAACAAGATAAAAAATAAAATGAGAGATTTAACATTCCTGTCTCCGTGCCTACAAAAATATCAACACATATCAGTATCCTTGTTAACCTAGCGCCAACTACAAGCGAGAGAACCAGATTTTCTCTATTTGCCAGTTTTACAGGGCCTGACCCATGGTGTGATCACTTCCTAAATGGCATAGTATGTCTCATCTAACTAGGGTGGTACTGTGTGCGTTATAAAACTGAGTTTATGAACTTACGAACAGGTGTAGAAAAAGTGGGGCTCTTAAACACGTACTTCTCCCTGTAAATCTAAGAACCAAACAAAAGGACAAATCAACTAGAAGAAAATTTTCATAAAACCTCTTAAACATATACTCAGGTATGTGTTACAGGAGATGACACTACGGCTCTGATTAAACTAAATTTTAAACTAAATGATTAAACTAAATTTTAAAATGAAATTCCTGTTCTGGGGATTTGCGGGGATTTCCTTTGCAGCCATTCCAGGCTCTTTTGCTCCCCCAGTCCTACTATAGTTACCAATCGCCCCCATTATTGCATTTTTCAGTGTGGTTTGCCAAACCTCCCTTTGGCTCTTCTCTGTGTGGAGGTCAGTTAATATCAAAGGGATGACAAAGTAAGAAAAAAATCACAGGCAGATTTTTGCTTGATGATTGGAACCACGTTGCTTGCCTTCACTTCTGTCGGAGCAAGGCTTCGAATCCCAAGCAGAGGCCAGCGGCTGGCACAGCACTGGTGACCAGATGACAGCCCATGCCCCAGCAGGCTTGCAGAGACAGTGCACACACGATGTCTTCTGGCCAGTGTGCCAGTTAAAGAGGCTAAAGCTCCCGACTGATCACAGTTGGAAGACACTTTTTGGTCACAGCTGCTGACCGGCCTCTCTGAGGCAATTAGTCCATAATTTGTTTTAGTCAAAATGAGTTAGGTTGTTTTAAGCAGTCAAAATACAGCATGTATGCAAGCAAAGTCCTTAGAGTTGGAGCAAGTTTGAGAGCAAACACACAAGAAACTCCACTGGCAGGTGAGCCAATAGTGATTTCTGAGACAACACCTGAGCAGCTAGGGCAGTAACATAAATGATAATATTGCCATGGCTTTTAATTTTTATAATCAGCTGTAAATAATCACAAGTGGCCTTCAGAACATGTGTGTGGAACACAGGAGACCGAAGCTGTGACCGAGGTGCTACCTTTGCCTCAGCATGTCACAGAGGTCAGTGCTTTCAAAGAAGCTAACCCCTTCGCAGCCACGGTTTCAGTACCCATTAAATCAGCATTTCAAGGACTGGCACAGCACTTCAAAGAGATACATTAACTGCCCCATGCCAGGGGAACTCCCTCACGCAGCACAGAAAGAGCAGGATAACAGCAGGGACTGTGGCCTGAAATTAACTTAATCAAATCCAGGGATCAAACTGCTCCTCTCCTGGCTGTGAGTCAGGCTTCATTGGCCTCTGACTGCTTGCAGAGAAACAGTGAATGACAGCCCTGGGTATGGCCTGTGGCTGGACACTTGTTACAGCAATTATGCTCGAGAGTATCCTGGTTTTAAATAGCTGTAGCAGCCTCTAAAAGTCAGCCTGATGCGTCAAATTGACTATAGAGCAGGAGTCGGCTTTGTGATGTTTGACAATGTGCATTTTTTTTATTTTACCTTTAAAAATAATAACAGCAGAAGAGCACATGCTAGCCCAGTGTCTCATGTAACTCCTGGCTGCTTTCTGTAGCTCCAACAACACAAACCAGCTGTAGACTCTGAAGGAACACCGAGCAGCCGGAGCATACTGATGAATCTGATCCCAGTACTTGGTCTGTTCTCAGTGAGATATTATTTTCTATTATTTGCCAAGACTAACCTAGCCATAAATGCAGAACATAATTATTTCGTATGTGCTGTGGTACTTTTTAATCTTTGATCACATCTGCACCAGAAAAACTATTTTCTTCTCTTCACAGGAATCATTAAACCTCATATGTCTGAATTCTCCTATCTCCCATGTAGCTGTGTGATTACTGAAGAAGCATTTGACATTAATATAATGAACAAAGACTCAAAATCACAGTTTAAGTATTTTTCAATTAGTGGGGTCAAGATATCAAGGTTTCAATAGCTTGACTGTACTGCTGAAGCATAAGAACATGGCAAACAAATACGTACTTTCTTTGCATTTTGCATTTAAATATATATATTCAAAATCTTCCAAGTTCAAAAAATAAAATTAGCATTAATGTCTTGTCATCCTGTAGTCTTCAGACTTTCCGTAGTAATGACTGACAGCTAGTCTAATACTGCTCAAACAGGGTAGATCATCCAATGGTTTCTTCTGCCTAGGAAGCACCGAACTTAATTTCATGTGCTCCAGTTGTTCACCATTTATTTTGAATATTTCTGCCGTTCCCCCCTCCCACTTTCCTACAGTTTCAGTTGTCATCCCACCTTACCGTCATCCCTGCCCTTTCTTCCCAGCTGTTTCTGGACTCCTCCTCTTCCCAGGGACTCACAATATACCATATCCCTTTTCCAGAAGCAGCAACCTTCTTTTAGGGGGCAGGATTTCAGCTGTGATGCTGCTGGGCATCTTCTTCCTGCTTGCCCCCGTTAGCCGCTGACTGGCCCTATCCTTCCCACAGGAAGGACACAGCTCCCTTTCCTGCTGGGCGACACTACCAAAATACCATGTTCAACAGGGCTGCTAATTTTTAATGGGATTTAAGACTGTAACTCCTCAGAGCCACTTCGGAAAGACGAGTGTGGGTTGACTTTGTAGCTCCAAGACCACCACGGCATTGTTTGATCTGACGTTCTGGTTCAGCCTTAATATGGAGTGGGGAGTGACCTGCTCCTCATCCCGCTCGCTGAAGACTGTGCATAGTAATTTAAAGAAAGGTAACCTTACAATCTGAAGAAATCCTGGCAGATGTTAGAAATAAACTGCTTCACCATTTTCTAATAGTAAAGCAAACAGTCAAGTAAATATTTGAAGATCTTAAACTTACTGAAACAGAACACGCAGCCTGCCAGGATAACCAGGGAGAACCAGCCAGAAATTTTCTTTACCAGCATGGCCCAGGGTGGTTTATGCTGCCAGTCATGTAACAGCTTGTCTATGGAGCAACTGGATCCCACCCTGGCTTTGTACAGAAAACACATAAAATGTGAAGGAGGCCAAGCACAACTCAGAAATAAAACAATGAGAATTGCTTGCAGTGTTTCTGCATTAAATAAACTGAGCTTTTTTACCTGTGATCTAAGTGTGGGGACACTCAACATTTGAACATAACCAGCACAGCCACGGTTTCCATTAGGTAAGAGGTTTCTCTTAGCTCAGGGGGCCTTTGATCCTGTGTACACGCCTTCACAGAGTTTCTGTAAGTCACTGCCCAAAATCATTGTTTCTTTTCCATTTTGTGCTTAGGTTAGCAAAGCACATCAGTGCCCAGAAACAGCTCTTCCTCTACTAGACCCTGGCATGCACAGAACATATGAGGTCACAGAGCCTTTTTTCCCTACAGAAACTAGGCTATTAAATCCTACCCAGATCTAGCACAGCATGTCACTGACTCAAATTAACTGTCCACCACAAGCGGTAGCTGAGACATCTGACCATCTGGCCTCTATGAGCAGCAAGTGGAAGTAGCTACTTTATTTCTGATTTATCCTCTCTGGAGACCATCAACATGTTGATAGGGGAGGCAAGTGGCACATCCTGCATTCCAAGAGTCTTTCCAGATCACGTCTGTGTTACACCAACTGCAAATCTGCAGAGGAAGGAAATATTCTCACAATTAATATTATCATGAAAATCAAGCAGAAGTAAAAGAAGGAATTTAAAATACTGATTACAGCAATTGCTAATGCAAGAGTAACGAAATAAGTCTGCTTTCTCTGAAGAATCACATTTCTTGAATTTAAAGCTGTGTCTGATTCACATGTTCCCCAATACCAGACAGACTGTCATACAAAAATTTTCCAGTCCTTCAAACAAGGGAATTTTTCTTATCTTTGTCAACCTCAATCCAATGACCTAGACTTAGGATCAAACACATTCAGTCAAATACCTTTTGTTGTATTAAATACATTATGACTCAATAACATAAAAATCTTGTAAGTTTCTGTCCTTTAATAATATGTACCCAGTGCTTTCTCCCAACCATCCATTCAAGTTTCAGTTACTGACTTAAAAATTTTCACATCCCACTCTTTCGGAGTCTCAGTAAGCTATGCATCATGCTTGGTGTTTCATGGCGGGTCTGCTGTCAAAAAGGCCATAGCTGATGATCTCAGTTTGCTCAAATGACCCTGTACTTAGTATGTGCAAAGACTTCATCATCCTTCCTCTTGGTCATCATGCGAAAAATTGTCTGCAGACACACAAGAATGGAAACTCAGAGCACTGGGCATCTTCACAAATTTTTGACTCTTTCCTGAGATACAGAGGCTAGAAGTGCCAGGTGGGGTGGGATTGTCACGAAGAGAATGAAAATAAGGCCTGTGCAAGACCTTTAACGTGCAGAGGGTAAGCAAAAGTCTTACATAAAGATGCTGATTATCCCAAGCGTACTTGCAGTTAATCATGAAACGTTGCAATATTGTTTCTACTCACAGAGATTGAATCCCAAACCAGGTAAATTAATGGACACGCTTCACCAGATTAAGACCAGACACTTCTTACCCGCGAGTGCTTTTGACTGCACCCCAGTAAACACCCCTCTCCATCCAACATCCAGCAGTGACACTTAGCGATGGATTTCTCAAAAAAAGCTCCACCTCAGCAAAAAGCCAAGAAGGATTCTCCCTGGAGGGAAACTGTGAGAGAAGGGAGGAGCAGCCTTGGCATGCAGTTGCGGCTGCTGAACCCATGAATCTTTTCAGATCCATGACTCTGACCTTCCTTTTCCCTCCATTCATTCATACTCAAAATGGGAGGAACTTTGAACTGTCTACAAGCATCACAGACTCATTGTAAAATGTTGTTCCATTCACTGCAGATAACTCCCTCGCATGCCTGCCAGTGAGTATCCCATTGCCAGATGAATGGTTAGCTGGGGAACAAGGCTGACAGAAAAGGCTATGTCCTGATGATTTAAGAGAGTGTGAAATACAGACAGCTTAAGGGAAACAGTCTCTCCCAAAACATTCTGAAAAAGAGCAGGCATTGGAAGCAGCCTGGCTGGCTTGCCAGAACACTGACAGTCCATCCCAGAAACAAAATTTACTTTAATGCACTGATATTTGATGACATAATTGTACCAAAAGAAGAAAGCATAAAACACAAATAACAATTTAGAAGTATAGAGCTAAACATTAACACAGGTAATGGGCAATTTTTGTAACCTCCTCTCTAGCCCACATCTTATAAATTACAGTTATCACTTTCTTTAATTTTCATTCTACAGCTTGCACAGCCTTTGTTTGCCTTTTTCTTAAATTCCTATCCCATTCCTAGAGTGACCTCACTCCTGCTTAGCTGCATTGTTTAGTTTTCGCAGCTGTCCTGTGCTCCAGGTCAGGATAGCTAAATCAAAAATGAATGTCTGGCTAAATCAAAAATTAATTTGCTCAGACTCAACTACAGTCCTGCTCCTGCCGTGGCCAGCAATATAACCTCTCAAGATCCTGCCCAGCAGTACCAGTCCCTGTATGGCCTGCTGCCCAATTCATTGTCAGTAACCAAACAGGACCACACCTTGCCTGCTGCATCCCAGTTTATCCAGCTTCTCAAACCCCAGGGACTGCTTTTATAGCTATACCAGTTCTTGCTGGGGCACGATCTCTTGGAAGAAATACCCTGGTGGCATTTGTCACCACAGCCATTCAGCTTCCACAATTTAAACTGGAGGGGCCCTTTGCCAGTTGCTGATTCTGACTCGGTCCTCCTCTAGTACCAAGTAAATTTTAACGTAGCTCCAAATCTGGACATAAATCTTTTGATTCTTTTCCTAAGCTTGCAGCTCACATATTAACATCAGCACTGGTCCCATGCTTTGGCAGTTGAACCTGAAATGAGTGAAAAACTCTATTTCCAGTTCTGACAGTCTGCCTATTTATTTCCCTCTCTCTGACAGATAATTTAGAAAGCCTGACTTACCTTTTCTCTCTCTGCTAGGTAAATGAAAGGCAATTGAGATGAATCAGAACGTCAGAATGACAAAAGCAAGACAGAAGAAGAAACAGCCCTTGAGAAAAGAGAAACTTTGAGGTTCTTTAAGAAACTAGTTTGTAAGCATGACCAGCTTCACAGCAAATCCCAAGCAAAAATGCTCTCCACAATTTCTGCTCTCTGCTGGATTACAGGCTGTGATTCACAGCTCCTCTTCTGGAGAGTTGACATTCTCATAATTTTCTCATGAGCGTAATGTGTGAGAAATAGCTTTTGAGTGACTGTTCTACATTTTCAAGGTTTGAAATACAGCCTGACTAGACAGGAGGTGGGACTACATGACTTCAACTTTTCCTGGAGACTTTTTTTTACCAGAATATATTTTTAAGTATAAGTTGATCCTCTGCTTCTTTTCTCTACGCAACTGCTGTATTGTTTTATTTTATTCCTACAAGCAGGCTGCTACGGCTATATTACTACAATACATCAGAAGCACCAACTAGCTTTTTTCTAATGACTGCTTCAAGTATTTTAGGAAAGGAGAGTCAAAGAGGACTCTGATTGCAGAGACAGGTTCAACCTAGTGTAACAGAAAACACCCCACAAAAATGTGCTCTTTGTAAACCAGGCTGAATCACAAAAGACAGCTTTATGATGAAAAGTGGGAAGAACTAGACAAGCACATAGCAATATTTGCACCTGGGAGCCGAAACAATCAGAGCTATTGTGCGGTCACTGCAACACACTTCACATCATATTTTAATCCATACTAGTTAAAATGAAGTCATACCCTACACAGCTTATTGGACTGCTGGTGCTATAACATCCTCTTGCTCCATAAGATTTCTATCTATCTACCTTTTTTATTTTCACCTTGGTTCTCTTGTATGCAATAATGCATGGACAGTTTTGTAACAGAAGAGGTCCTGAGCCTGCATAGCTTTTTACTCCATTGTGTCTATTGCACAACTAGGTGTAAAACATCTTTTATGTTTGGTAATGCTGTCTGCACAATCAAGTAGGATAAATTAGTGGTTTAAGGGTGTGAATTTGACTTCCTGAATCTACTACAGTGCCTCTTGTTAGCATCTTCCCGTCAGTGGTTGTTCTGGAAAACAGCTTTTAAACCACAGCCTGTACTATGTTACGGTCAAATATTTCAGAAAGTTGATGTAACTTCTCAGATATTCGTTACGCCTGAGTAAATATTCTAACGAATGTGCTGGATTTTTTAACAGCTGTTTTCCTTCTAGTCCCTTAAAAATCATAGAAGAAAACTCTTGTTTATATCATGGTCATTTTTGCCTCAGATTTACAACTTTTAATTGTCTTTTTTGTCCACTCTTCCTTCAGCAGCAAGATTACTTTGCTTTTCTATTCCACCTTTGAATATTTCCAAGTAACCTAGAAACAATTTGCATTACGTTTAACCTTCCTGGCTGTAATACTAGCTGTAATAACAACTGCAAGTTTTCTTTCTTCAGTTAAGTCGTCATATCTCAGTCATTACTTTGATAAAAATGAATAAATAAACCTCTTACTGAGTCATCCAACACAGTTCCTGTGTAGTCTTGCATTATGAAGAGGATGTTGTTATAGTAGTAACTTAATCCATCATACAGCGTCCCCAGAAAACAAGCCGTGCAAAGAGCTTTACTTCTCTTAAAGAATTATAGATAAACCCAGCATTCCAAATGTGTATGAAAAAAATGCTGACAGAAAAAAAATAACAAGCCAGAGAAGAGGAAACCATTCTTCACATCCTTTAACCAAAGTTACTAAATGAGTTGGGGCAGCCTTTGTGTAAACATAATTCAGTATACAAAACCTATCCGTACAAAACCTATGCATGTTACCATCTACATTTTGTGTGACCTCTCTTTTGTCCTTAAAACACAGCAAAAGAAAGGCCTTTAACAAAGGCAGTCAAAATATGAGCTGGTATGTGGTGGAGTGCCTCCAAAGGAGAGCTGCTTCCATTAGCTCCTGATAGAAGTGTGGATTTTCATCACGCACCTGTTAGCAAAAAAGAATATCCAGATACCACACAATCTTCAAGAAGTGCACGGGCATCTATTTAATTTAAAGTTATGTTGATCATGTGTTTTTACACACTTGCATATGAAAAAAATCTTACCAAGTCACCCTAACTGTAAAATAGTTCTAGGCTGCTCTTCCTCACTTATGTGATTATGGACTGTCATTCAGTGAAAAGTAGTTGTTTAATCTGTTTGGAAAATGAGGAAGCACTTTTTTATCATATCTGTCTGTGTGATCACAGTCCCTGACTATATTATATTTATTCCAAACTATACTCTATTGCATACCTTCTTAGCCTTTCCAAAGTCTGGCTTGTGTTTCTGACATATAACACAACTGTGACAGTTGTTTCACTTTATTCTCCCCAGTAGAAAAACAGAGAACAAAAAGCTTGCTTCTTTTTTTCGGTATCTTTACACGTATTTGGCAGATTGGGGATAGTAGGTTTGTGGTTCCTTCACTTTTTGCTGCTTGTTTCTGGCATGCTGTGTATCAAAACATTGTGATAGCAGATTTATCAGATGGAAAATGCTTCTCAGATCAGCAGAAAAATAAGAAGAATGAATAAAAATATGAACACAGTCTGCCTTCATTGTGTTATTAAACAGCCGAATATTTCTTTTTTTTTTCAATTCTGTCACTATTTTCTCTTCTACCATTTTTAAAAATGAGTCTAGCTTTGTAAAAATGCGGTTTTAAAATGAGCAACACTAGTGTACTATTACTACAAAACACCCTTTCAACAAAATATGTCAAAATTGTGGAACTGTGAATTATCTTTTCTTAGTACATTCTCTGGGAATTATTTATTGTCTAGTGATAACATTTGTGCAGCTTCCACAATTCATAAAGTTTACTCCAATGGGTTATTTTTAAACTTCACTATCACAAAAGAATTATTTAGCCAAAGGAAATGAAAGTAACTTCTGTTACAGAGACTGCTCTCTTTTGACGCAATTTTGTTTTTCTCTTGCTTTGTCCAATGTTGTATTATAACCTATAATGTAATTATAATGAAGATCTGAAATTAATACAGGCCAGGCCATTTACCCAAAGAGAGGTGCTTCTGCTGAACAGCTTACCTATTACATAACTGCCATGTAACCTTTTGTTTGTCACAGATCTGAATACTGTAATTTAACTAATCTTGTTGTCTTAAAGAAAATGGTTTGGTAAGCTATTCTTGACCAGTCCAACTGATAAAGTAATTTAAACGTAGCACAGTTTTTATACTAGGATACAAGTTATGTAAAGGCTTGCAAGTGCAGCTCAGCTCACAAGGTAGGGCAGGTAAAACTCTACAACCTACAGTATGATGAGCCACCCTGGTAACAAACATAGGGCAAAAACATGTAAAAAATGGATTTTGAGTGCTTAAATATCTAAGACCCAATCACGAAAAAAAGGCAAGTACATTTTCATCACCTCATATTTTCATATTCAGTCATAAGTCTTATTTTCATTTTTAATTTAAAATTTGACTTGGAATTGAATATTTAAACTTGTAATAATGTCAACTATAATCCAAATAATTGGTATGAACCATGGAGCAGGTCCATGTAAGTTGAATATTTGGGTAAATCTACCTCATAGCAAACTCTGTGTCTCTATGGAACATTTTCCCCTACTGAAATAAATCCAGGTCTGCCTTGTGACCTATTTTAAACTAAATATGAAATCATAAAGTCTATTCTGAAACATTCCAAATGCTTTGCAGAGGTTTATGGTGTTGTATCTTTTTTTAGTCTTTTTTTTTTTTTTTTTACTGTGAACAAATCATTAAAAATTGCTTCAGCATGTATTCAAGATTCAACTTCTGGCTGCAGCATTTTTATATTCACAGAAGGAAAAAAAATTCTTTATTCCAAATAAATATTTGTTATTGCATTTTTTGCAAGTTGATATTTACCAAACCAGGATTATTCCTCTTGCTCATTTGGGCAGTTCTCTCTAAGTCAGTCATAGCAAGTTCCAATAATTTTCCTGGTGAACAATGTACCTGATTGCCCATGCTTTCCAGTGGAAAATTTTGGGGTTTGGGGACCACTTCTTACAACAAAGTGCTCCCAAATCCATTTTTTCATGTGTGGGAAGAAACAGGGAAGTTCACAGATGATGTTGCATGTGGTAGACTTACACTGAAAAAAGGCAGAATAATTCATTAAAACAATCTCTGAGCTGCAGATGTAAAGATAGTACTCAGTAATTACATTTAATTTAATTCAGATTGGTTTATGAGTCAAACACTCATAAATCCAGCAAAGAACAATTGAGGAGATGTGAAAGAAAATAATTCCACAAATCTGTATTCTTTTTCTGTGATTATGGAATACATGGGACCAAATTACTAAGCTGATATAAATTAGCATAACTTCATTGAAATCAATGGCCTTATGCTCACTTGTATCACCTGAGACTGGAGTAGCTGGCATTCACCAACACATTGGAACCAGTTGCATTTGCAATAAAAAGCAATATTTTATTAAAACAATTTGGTTTTGACATGTATAAATCAGAGCATTGTTTTTTTGGTTGTATGGATCACATATCTAGTTACTGAAACATATAGTGATATTTCTGAGGAAAATTTAAATAAAGGTACTTTTCTTGAAACCTGAAAATATAATTGTTTCAGCTTATAAAGGCAAGAAACTTCTTGCCATAACCTCAGTCACTCTAGTGCCTTGGACTCTATTACTGTTTAGCAGTCATTGGGGTAGCCCTGCTAGTTTCAGCATTTAGTTATCTGGACTGAGTACATACCCATTGCACTACATGGCTGCACAAAGCTTACTGAAAGGCACTTCCTGCAGCCTTTTGATGAGGCAAGTGCACAGTTCAGTAGTGACTGCAGCAAATGGGAATCTGATGTCCTTGGGGTCAGTTCTTAATTCCAATGCCAACTCAGTTTATTCCATTTCTGAAATGACTTTATCCTCTCAGGGTTGCTCCAAAGGACAGGTCTGAGGGAAGTCCTGCATTTTGCAGAGAATACCCAGCACCACCCTAACAGCTGATCTTAAACTTGACTTTTGCCCTTCCATGAACAGACTTAAAGAAATGCCACATTTAGCGCCATCAACGTTTGAGCCCAGAGCCAGCAATGTCTTTTTCCTTCCTGAGGAACATGGTCTCATTAACGTTGCACAATACTTCTCATCTTTGCCCTGTATGATAGGGAGAAGTACAAACACAGACATGTTGCAGCAGGCGTTTTACTGACTTTGTAGGATCACTGTAACTGAGACTATATACCAACAAGAACTGCCTCACAACCTAACATTAACCAAATTTCCAGCCCAGGAGAAGATGTGTGATCGCAGCATTTGCTCTTTGCCTAGACAAAATTCAGAATATCTAATGTTTTCACACAGTAAAAAAAATCCAATAGTTTTGGTTCCAGTATGCTGAAATATTTAATTTCAAAAGTGCTGAGCAAAAGAAAGCTTCCAGTTCAGTCCAGGCCAGATGCACAACATTTCTTTTTACGTATGTTAAATTGCAATGCTTTACAAGAGTTGAAGTGCAAGCCACCTCATCAAACCCTCTCTCCATAATTATGCTCATCTCAGAACATAGAACACAACATTGTTCAGAGGGAAATTCTTCATTATGTCCCAGGCTATGTATTCCTCCAGGGAGTTCAGCTCATCGGGAAGAGTGCACTCCCAAACAACACCCTGGGAACTGCTAGGAAATACCATTCGATGTTAAGCATTTCCAATTAGCTAACCAAGTTAAACTCTTTGAATCCAGGTTGAAACTAAAGAGTCCTTTTTATTTTGTCAGCATAAAAGCTTACACTTAGCAAAACTGCTATTGCATTTTCCATCTTTATTTTTAAAAGATAGAGCAACAGTCTCTACTTCCTTCTTACCTATATTTGGACATTCAATTACATTATGGGCAGTGGAACCATACTAAACATTTAAAGAGGAACAGATTTCAGAATTGCCCTTTACTTTTCCCACTCCATGTCTTAAAGGAGTGCAATGAAAAAGCAATGCAAGTGAGGCATTTAATTTCATAAGGAAAAGCCTGTACAAATGACATGCTAGAAAAAATTGGGCCTCTGAGCTAAAGAGCTCATTCACTTCCATTAACCATATTTTTAGAGTACAATTCTATTTTTTTTACAGACAATTTTAATGCATTTTGTTATTTTGCCTGCAAAACTACCGGTCATTTCCTGTCAGCAGAAACAGAGAGATGGCTGCACCTTCGAGGGCACCTACTCCCTTACAACACCCATAATTTTGTTGCAAGACTACTGCTTAGTTTAGGATTTCACCAGCTTTGCAAGTGCAGGGGACTGTCAAGTTTGCAGCAAGCACAGCCTGATCACTGCAGAGGGTGATACGATTTTGACACTGACAAAGGCAAATAAGGTGCCTTATCAGCGAGAGCGCTACAAAACAAAATAGAAGGTCCTCAGAAATTGGTCCATCCCCAAACTCCAAGCCGCACTTCAAAGCTTTGACTTCTCTAGGTTAGTTTTGACTAGTTAAAAAGTAGTTGGATTATTTGATCCATTTTAATTTCTATTACATAGTCCATTACCATCTCTTAATCTTCAGTGCACGTATCCGTACATTTTTACCTCTGTTTTGATACAGACAACTTGGTGTCATGCTAGTTCATTATCATGACATGTTCCTGTCACGGTTTCTGGGTCTCCCTTTTCACCCGGGTCAGTAAATCCTGGGCACTGGGGAAAACTCTGAAGTTACGGTAAGTTTCTGACACTCCCCATAGAACATTTTTGAACTTGCAGAGGAAAAGGTTTTTCCATTCCATTCTCACAGGTAGAAGCACTATACACGATACCTTCGTATGCATTTAAATTCACATGAAGCATCTAGTGCTATCTCAAGGGACATGCACAGTCTCTAGCAAATAATCACTTCCTCCTGAAACATGCAATTCACCTTACAAATTCAGCCCTCTGTGAGAGCAAAAACTGAGGACAAGGCGCCAGTTTTTAGACTAAATCAGAAGGAAATTTGGTATTATTATAAAACATCTTATGTTATTTAGTAACACTTTAACTAAAAACATAAGTTTCTGGGTCAGACCTGTCTTTTCACAGCACTGACCCTCTGCTAGATCTAGCTTTAACAGATGAAATTTGGAATGAGGATCTCCCAGCTTGTTCTCATCCTAGAATTCAAGGTACGCAGATGCATAGCAATATCAACATCCTTTAATTATTTAAGCACTCATATTTGCCATCTTGAAGCTCTTCAAATTATGCGTGGATTTAATAGTCTCGTTTTTTCAGCTGGAGACGTTGCAGTAAAATGTAATCATCATGTATTAAACAGAGCTACACAAATTGTTCAGGCCTTTTAACTTCCTCTGCACAATTTCTTACTCCCAGTCATTTCCTACCTAAAGTAATAGAAATACATTACTTTAAAGAACTTGCTCTCTTAACAAGTATTATATTTTATGAAATTTCTCAAAGTACTTTTACATTTTAGTTACTTCTAGCTCATATCCATTTTAAATAAATTTACCTGCATTGCCAGGTAGTTAAGACGGTTGGAATAGTTAAATTTTATAATTAACAAAAATAACTTTTTTTCAGCTTCACTTTCCAATTTCTTGCATTTGACAGAAGAAAATAACAGAAATTTTCCCCATATCCCTCACATTTCTGAATATAAGTAGAGTTTTGGATGACTTCTCAAATTACAAAAGAAGGTAGAAAGTTGATGAACATTCTTGCAGTTATTGCTAGCTTTTCTGACAGAAAAAGAGAACTTTTGCATGGATTCAGTATTTTTATCTCTATTTTGATTACAGTCAGTGTAGAATAACGATGAATCAAACTGCTAAAAAGACAAACAAGTATAAGGCCCAGCAGTAAAATGAAGACAACACAGGAAATACACGGCAAGCTTTAAAAATGCCTTGGATTAATATTTACGTTTCTATTACTCTCTTGACCATGTCTGCAGACCTTTCATTAGTAGTAAAATGCAATCTGATTGCTTTACATTTTAAAAATTATTGATTCATACCAACACCTCTGATCTTCTGCTGAGCAGGCAGTATTCCTCAAGTACTCCCCTTAAACAAGCCACCAAGTAAAATTACCGGTACAAATATATGTGTATGGTCATTTCCTCAAGGTGTTCTGTTGTCATTATAATAAATGCATACATTTATGAAAATAACTACATAAGTTCTCCAGGACAAGAAACATTTCTGTGCTGAATGTCTCCTTGACAGACTGAATGTCTTTGGCTGTAAGGCAGCAGTAGATGTGCTTTACTGTGCAAGTAGCTTCTCAATTATTTCAATAAGAGAAAACCAGCTGCATTAGCACCAGGCTCCAAATATACCTTCCTGAGCTTCAGGGAAGCTTCCTCTGGTTTAAGTCATCCTGCATCTCACTTTAGGCTCTGTGCAATGTAAAACCAGCAGACCAGAGTGTTGGTAGACAGGAAGACTTGCAATACAATAAAATATATTAGGGGAAAAACATGCTATCAATAAACCACTGGGAGCAGAGAGGTTGATGCCCGATTTGAGGCAGCTGGGATAGTCAGAGGGTGGATCTCTTTGAGGATATTTTTGGCTGGGAAAGAGCACACATGTAACAGAAAGCAGCACTTGAAGGAGCCCATGCAAACTCTAATTTCTTCCTTATCTCCTTGTCGTCTTTAATCATTACAGTTTCTCCCTTATCCTCAGTGCAGGGAGAGCTGGATCCAAGGGCTCCCACCTTCTCCAAGCACCTACTTCCCTGCCCCCAGCCCTGCCTCAGCCACTTCTTCCTGCCAAAGGGCTCCAGCAGCTGCTGCCTGAGACACTGGCCCCTCTCCCACCTCTGATCCACTCCTTTAGCTTTAATCTGTTCTTCATCTTCAGCATATGTTTGAAAATGTATAGGACACTGAATTTGTTAGGATAAATTTACAGTGACTTATTACCTGTCCCTCTGCCATTGACTATTTTGCAAAAATGGGTGCATATCTGCTTGTCACAATGCCTAGAGAATTTCAAATGCTGTATCAAGTGCTTCTCATGTACATTAATGTCTACTGCTGTCACATAGCACCTTTCATGAGATAGCCACAAGTACTTCTTAAAAAGAGAAAGAATTGTGTAGTCGCTGTTAAAAGCATCACAGTTTCCAGTCACTTCCTTTGGGGTACTGGTGGATAAAAAGCTGGACATGACCTGACAATGTGCACTCACAGCCCAGCAGACCAACCGTACCCCAGGCTGCACCAAAAGCAGCGTGGGCAGCAGGACAAGGGAGGAGATTCTGCCCCTCTGCCCCGCTGTGCTGAGAGCCCCCTGGGAGTCCTGCGTCCAGCTCTGGAGCCCTCAGCACAGGACAGACATGGACCTGTTGGAGCGGGGCCAGAGGATGATGATCACAAGAATGTTCAGAGGTCTGGAACCCCTCTGCTGTGACGAAAGACAGAGAGTTGGGGCTGTTCAGCCTGGAGAACAAAAGGCTGCAGGAAGTCTGTATTGCATCCTTTCAGTATTGAAAGGGGGCTTATGAGAAAGATGGAGACAGACTTTTTAGCAGGGCCTGTTGCAATAGGGCAAGGGGTAATGGTTTTAAGCTTATTATAAGATGGTAGGTTTAGACCAGATACAAGGAAGAAATTTTTTACAATGAGGGTGGGGAGGCCAGCAAGGTTAAAATTTATTCTACACAACTGAAACACAGTGGAATGCAAAAACTTTGTTTCATTAAAACACCAGAATGAGAAACCCAGAATGGGAACAGGAACTAAGATAAAGTTAAGGTGTCTTCACAGATAAGATCTGGCTTCAAAACATCTGGCAGTCTCAGGAGATTTCTGTTGATGAAAATTACAGTGCAGGCTTCACAGAATTATCACAACTCTTTACATGGCCATAAGTAAACACTCATAAAGCAGAGCCAAACAGATGTTCTCTTCCTTCATATACTTACAGCTATTATATATCCAAATGTTACTATTAATACTTAGAGAGTAAGGATTACAAAGTAGCAGAGAGTGCAAGAACTCAAAAATACTTCCTTTAGCTCAGGATTATGCAGTCACGTTTTGTGGACCACATGGAGCTTTGGCCATGCTGCCCATGGAAAGCTGACATGGGTGCAAACAGTCAGACCATGCCAGTAAATCAAGGCACACAAGGATCTTGTCATCAAGCCTGTTTGGGATGCCTGGGTGTCTATCATAAACTAGATCACTGGTTTGAAAACCAGCAGGCTGCCACAAAAAGTTGGAAGTCTGGCATATTTGTTAAAATGCGATTTGAGGATGTATATGCTGTACTAAAAGAAGAGAAGGTGAATGTAAAGAAAACAGAAATTACTTAGCTGATAATCAAATATATTCACCAAATTATAGGCTTAATATAGTCCCTCTGTTCCAAAGCACATTAACAGAGGAAACAAATGGCTAGACGCATTAGAAGCATTCAGTCTAAAGCAGTAAGTGGGAAAATCTATAACCTTTGTTACAGGCAAATGTTACCTGTTCTGATTTTAATGCTTAAAATGGTCACTAACATTCAACAAAAAAAGAAACAAGGAAGCAGACTGTGGTGCATTGTTCCAAGAGATGTGTTGTCTATTATAAAGTGAGTGCTGTACAAAAATTGCTAGGTAATCTTCTTGAAGACCCTCTTCTTTAAAAAGTGTATCAGTCTTTACTTACCAGTATTGATTAAGGAAGCATCGAATGGCAAATTCTACAAACTTCCATTCATTTTATCTCTCAGGTGTGCTTCTAGGGAGTGCATCTTTTTTTCCTCACTTTATCTCCACTCTTTGTAACTTCTTCACATCAAGTAAGAAAAAAATAGCCTTCTTGCAGATGTTACAAGTCACCTTAATATATAGTATCTTATAGGCTATTCCACTGAAGTAGTCCAAAGTTCTGTAATGTGCCGAATTATTATCCAAAGAGCATTGGGAGAACTTTCCAGCAGCAAGTATTAAGCACATGTAGCCTGGCAGAGATCCCTCAACATGATTTGTGTCACCTGAGCCTCTCCTGCTTATGTGTACTTAAAACAGACTCAAAAATCTTAAAACATATATCGAGTGCTGCTCTTTAAAGGTGTCTCCACTTTTCATTCCATTGAAGTCCCAGCTTATCTGATCCTTCTGGATCTGCATAACAAGTTTTCTCATTAGGCTTCCCAGTCTGCAAACATCATCAGTGTTATCGTTCAGGAGCACAGCTTTTCTCACAGTAATTAGGAACTTGCTTTGCTAAAGTCAGGAAGGGAGGTGCTATAAAAATGAAAAATAACACAAGATAGGGAAAGTGACTCACAATATATCAAGTTCTTAAAAGATCCTAGACAAAATAGTAATAATAACCTTCATTTTCCAATACTGAACCAAACCTTTTATTTAGACTCAAAATGAGTTTATGTCACATAAACCAGCTTCTGAATCACTGAGAATCACCAGATCTACTCTAACATGTCCTGCCTGATGATTTTGCTATGCTATGAAAACATACACCTCCCTGTAGAATTTCGTGAGCTATTGGAGAAAAAATATTAGCTAAAGAAGAAATCACTTCAGTCTTTCTTCCCTTCTTTCTTCGTATGCTGCAACTTATACCTCATTTGGACTTAAGCAGTGTAAGTTCAAAGCTACTACTTGGTTGTCTTGCTTTCATGTACAACTGTGTTGGAAGGACGAAGCAACAAAGTCTTCAATTTCTTTTGATAGATGTGTTAGCAAGGTTAAAGATATGAAGAAAGCAGGTAGCTAGAGATCACAAAGATGTAGTTACATACAGAAGTGTAAAATATATTCTTCCTTACTGATTTGTTTTGTTAAATAGTCACTTTGAGCATTTTGTTGCAGTGTTACAAAATTTCCTGTGTTATTTATTCTAACAGAAATTGTGCTTCTCACCTGAATAGTTCACTTGCAGATCTTGAGTTAAATCCGGATAAATCTATGATGGGAAATTTCCAGTGCACTGAAGCCAAGTAAGATTATTATTCCTCTCTGTCACTGCTGCAAAAACTTGAATCTTGTGCCTTCAGAAGGAAGCAGACCCAGGCAGCTAGTTTTGGAACAATGGTTTCCAAGGCATCTTTTCTCCCTGACAAGAGACTTATCTTCTCTACCATATTATTTGTTCTTTCAAACACCACGATGCCCTAACTTTCACAAATTATTAAGGAGTTCAGTGCACTTGAAAAGTTCTTTGATCTTATTCTGGGTAACTGCAACTTACTGCTCTTAGAGAACTTAAAACAGAGAGCAGATCATTTAAGCACATGCCTAAATTTAAGCACAAGCCATTCCCTGGGTCTAAAGGAACTACTGAAAGGTATAAACACCTGTGTGAGTGCCCTGAGGATTCAGGACTTGTGGCTTCCTGCTTGGAAGTGCAGAGACATTGCCTTCTCACCCAGCAGGGATGCACAGGGACATATCCAGGAGTGTTTGCAATCAACAACATTGACTTCAGTGAAATGGCTAATGCTTTAAATTAGGTATCAGCTTGACTTCTTCTGTTGTAATGAGGCCAGAGAAATAAAGAAAAATCTCTTGAGTATTTAATCAGACACCTCCAACCCTAGCTGTGTAACTGCTACAAATAGCTGAGCTACTGTCAGAGTCAGAGGCCTTTTCCACGAGGGAAACAAGGGGAACAAAACAGGGAACAAAGAGTGGGGAGCTTGAGATGCGACCAGAAAGACATGCACACTGAATGCACAGCTGCTCAGACCCAGCCAGGAGGAAACAGGAGGCCCATGAATGTGTTTGAACTCCCACTGCTCTCACTAGGAAGTAATCCTGACTGAAACCCAGAAATCACATGAACTGCAGACACAGCCAATGGAGCTTCAGGGCCCAGGTTGGGCTTTGTATGTCCCTGACCACCGCTGATCTCTCTGTAGCCCTACCTGGCACCAAACAAGTTTCACCCACCCACGCACTCAGCCTGCAACAGGAATGGAAATGCTTTGTGTGATGTTACACAGCAGTCAGGGACGGACCAGGTGACAATAAGAGCTGTGTCTATGCAATCCCTACCACAACCACGCCCAGGATGGTGGCTATGGCTCCAGGCACTGCTGTGATATGCACCCAAATCTGCTTGGCAGCTCCTTCTATCTTGGCACAGAAAGCTGAAAACCGGCTCTGCGTTTTCCCAAGGCAAAATTGGCTTTATCTGTCAGAGCAGTATAGGACCTTATAGTACTTTGAAAAACAGCAAAATGTAGGAAACATGAAAGTGCCTGCACTTCTCACATTTCTCTGACAAATTCCATCAATCATTCCATTGCCTAAGCCTTAAGGATTTGCTGCTAGTTAAGAAAAAATTCTAGGCTGAGGAGATGGCAATATAGGAAAAAGATCCTAAGCAGGGGAAAAAAAAGTGCATTTAGAAGCTAAAATCCACTTCCCACTTGTGCCTTTTGGGTGAGAGACATTCCTCTCCTGATCCCCAAGTTCTTACAGGTTAGAGTCAGGCCATGAAAAATATATTCTCTCACCTGTCTTCAAAGCCCTCTCTATCAGTCATCACGAAAGAGCTGCAAATTAATTCCACTTACAGAGCTGCTCTTTAGCTTTTGGGACAGATCTTCTAGAAGATCTAGAGCAGAGGGGACAAGGAGCTGCTGATACCTGCCACATTGGTTGCACATCTTGCTTCAGCAGTGTTGTGGTTTAGCCTCAGTTGGCAACAAAGAACCACACAGTTGCTGTCTCACTCCTCTCCCTCCCTGATGAGATGGAGAGGAGCATCAGAAGGAGAAGGCAAAACTCATGGGTTAAGATAAAAACAGTTTAACAGAACAGCTGGAGGGAGGAGAAAATGACAACAATAATACTAATAAAAAGAATATACAGGATACAATGTTCTCACCACCCAATGCTCAGCTTCCCTCTGAGTAGCAAATCCCCTTCCTTCAGCCAGCTCCCCACTTAAATACTGAGCATGACATCACATGGTATAGAATATCTCATTTGATTGGCTGGTTTGGGTCAGCCCAACCAGCTTCTTGTGAAAATTAACCCTATCCCAGCTGAAGTCAGGATAAGCAGTCAGAATCCAGAGTTCACAGTTTATTTTCCACTGCTGCAGCCTCAAAGGGAAGAGGAGGATGGGATGCACAGAGACCCCAGACTGCAACAGACTTCACAGAATCATCTCATCCTTTATTTCCATATCAGTGATTTGTTTTAGTGATCAAGAACTTTCTAACATCAATTCCGTGGCTTAATTAGTGCTATGAGAATAAACACCATTTTTTTGCAAATACAAGTAGTCTTTAGATATTAGGACCACTTCTAGTGTAGAAAACTAAAGAGAGCAGAACAGTACTCAGAAGCAACAGAAACCTGCAATAAAATAATAATTGTTACAAGTTTTCATACATATACATAACCATACTGATGAAGGATTGATTCCGTATGCTTTGTCTTCAAAGTCACATGCTTTGATTAAATCAGAATGAGCAATAGAGGAAAACGGGTTACTCTCATTATGTCACAAGTACTTTGTGAATGAGATCCAAAACTGCTTCCTATCTCAAAAAAAAAAATTATACAGAGGATAACATTTTTGAGTGATTATAATAATGGTCATCTAGTATACTTTGCTTTTCATCAGTAGGGATCAGGGTCAGACTTACTTTTCCTGTTTTCCAGAAGAGAAAGTAAGGCACAAAAGGTGGAGTGACTGCCCAGGGTGATCCATCAGGCCGACACAGCTTTGGAAATTAAATCCAAGTTTCCTGAACCACAGCCCAGTGTTCTGTCCTCAGCAGTAAGTGCTCAGATAACTTAACCACCAGAGGACAACTTAACCCAATCATTCAGACATCTCTGAAACCAAAGGCCTTCTGGAAAACACAAGGTATTTGCAGTTCAGCAGTCTCTGCAATGTCTGACACTCCAGTGTTTGCAAAGTTGCTTTTTAATACAACGTAGTGATGAACTACACCAAGAAATGGCTGACCTCCATAATTATATCACATTGTAACAAAATTTGCCGCTCATAATAGATGCTTTCCTACATCTTATTATGTTTTTGAAGTTTTCACTCTGGAGGCTTAGGTATCTAGCTATCCTTTTATACACAACATTTTAATTTAATAATAATACTTCAAGTACAACAACAGATTTGACAAATGAAACATCTGTGTGAAGTACACCAATTAATTTGTACATGGGAAAGGCAAATCTGAGGCTGTTTGAGAGGAGATTACAACAGTGTGACTTCAAAGACAGCACTGTTGAGTCTTTTGGAAAAGTATCTTTCCTTCCTTCATGAAAAGGTAACTCGTAGGCAGATGTCTCTGCATTTTTAAAGTCTGGAGACTCAATTACTTTACAGAGTAATTACTAGATAACAGAATTATAATCACTGCCTGGGCCATTAAACTTTGGTAAAGGTGACAAATAATCTCGGGAACCAAGAGCTTGTTTAGAGTATGCATATTAAGCACCAGTAATTAAGTAACACAGTGGGAGTGGGAGTCCCAGGAGAAAACATGTTACAATGACAATTTTATTAGACATCATCTCAATTACTTGTTACTACACACTTCAGTTTTCTGCGGTAGAAATCTACCACCATTTCTGGTCTCCAGAAGCCTGAAGCAGTACACAGGTGTCCTGAGTCCCTTCTCTGGTCCTGAGACCAGCTGGCAGAGTCTGGTCACATCCACCCGGGAAAGGTAAACTTGGCCTGGAAATAGGATGGGCATACCCAAACTGCCCAGGGTTATTATCCTCCCCTATATTAATTTCCATACTGTCCCGGGAATTACCTTGGGGACTGCTAATTAACCACAGCAGTACATGGGATTATTTGAACTGTTCAACAGTGCAGGCAGCCTACTTCTGCACCTCTGCTTGTGCTCTGGCACTGCTTGTTCACTAGTCAAGACGGAGAAAATAATGATCTCCTAGAAAAAAACAGATGTTTCTGTCAGACACGATGGGCAAAAGAAGAATAGACAAAGGATGGACAAAGAAGAATGAGACGTGGAGACGGAAGACAGGGTCGAAGTTCTTAACTGGGAAAGCAGTGAGTTAGCAGTGCTGTAAATAAATGTAAGCAATGCAGAATGCAAGAGAGGATGCTGCAATAATCAAGTTAGGAAAGGATGAGGGATGGAGCTAGCTGAGGGGGTGGAGCAACATCTGCATTTTAGAGCTACTAGGCCAGAGGAGTGTTTCGGTTTCGGCTGCCGCCGGCAACAAAAGCGCCACGCGGCCGCCCCTCCCCCCACCAGCGTGCGGAGGAGAATGAAAAGAAAGAGGCAGAAACTGGTGGGTCGGGATAAGGGCAGTTTAACAGAACAGCAAACAGAGGGAAAACAGGAACAA
>Ga0065711_1035041_pt1 | contig 22892 bp, 18 predicted proteins | sample Hoacrofraction12_FD_59098 | JGI IMG/M metagenome (GOLD analysis project Ga0065711, IMG submission 59098) | Hoatzin crop microbial communities from Cojedes, Venezuela - Epithelial fraction 12 v2 (version 2) | ecosystem: Host-associated > Birds > Digestive system > Esophagus > Crop | place... | reverse complement strand
TAAGATCGTTCTGCTTTATTAGTCATCAAAACAGGGTATATATAGCAAAGCAATTACGGCTTCTAATTGGTTAGTTACTCTTAACCATATATAGTCAAAACTGCTGCAATTGGTGCAAAGCTTCATTTCTTGATGCGGAAGCAGCACTGTGGCAGGAAGTGTCACTGTGGCAGGAAGCAGCGACGTGGCTGGATGCAACGCTGTGGCAGGAAGCAGTGAAGCGGCAGGAAATGGTGATGCGGCAGCCCTGCGGCACCAGTGTTCCGTGCTCGCCACTTCACTCTCTCAGCAGGGTTCTGCGTTCGCTACTTTCCAGGTCCATCTCTGGGGCAAAGCCTGGGTTGCTCAATACACCAGACTACATCCTTTCTCGTCCAACCAGGACTCCACATAGGAAGAATTCCCTTCTCCCATTCCAGTACTAGTATTTCATCCAATGGCTACTGGAAACAAAGTCTGGGTTACATGCCCTTTTACCCCCACCTAACTGACATTGGAATCCAGGAATATCTTGTTTGCAATAGATTAGATGTTCATTGTAAGTCTCTACCAACTGAAATAGTCTATTCTATTCAAGAAATTCTTATTTCTTATAGCATTCTTGGAGCATGTCTATGACATCATGTTTATAGAATCACATGGTTTGGGTCAAAAGGAACCTTTAAAGATCATCTAGTCCAACCCCTCTGCCATGGGCGGGGACATTTTTCACTAAATCAGGTTGCTCAGAGCCCTATCCAACCTGATCTAGAATGTTTCCAGAAACAGGGCATCTATCACCTCTCTGGGCAACTTGTGCCAGCCTCTCACCACCTTCATCATAAAAAATTTCATTCTTATGTCCAATTTAATTACAATATTTCAGTTTAAAATAATTTATTTTTATCCTGTCACTACAGAGCTTGGCAAAAAGTCTCTCTCTGTCTTTCTTACAAGCCCCCTTTAACTATTGAAAGACCACAATCGTGTCTCCCTGGAGTCTTCTCTTCTCCAGGCTGAACAACCCCAACTCTTGCAGCCTTTCTTCACGGGAGAGGTGTTCCACCCCTCTATCACTTTTGAGGCCCTCCTCTGGACCTGTTTTAAAACGTCTATGTTTAATTGTACTAGGGATCACAGGACTGGATGCAGTAAGCATTTAAGCTCAAACAAACCTTACTTTTGAGTCAGTTGCACTGCCTATATCTGGTGTGACTCAGTTAGTTCTTTCAGTAAGGACACTGAGGCATGGGATGGACTGTCTAATGCTCTGTCTTTAAATGTTGTCAGGACGCAACTGTATTGCACCCGCCGGCTCTGAAAATTCATGTCTGAATTCAAAAACCGTTACCAAAACCACTCAGTGGTGATATATAATGCCACAGCTTTCATTTTTCTGCTGTGGAACTTGCTTTTTCTGTCCTATGGGGAGGAAGACAGTAGACAGCTCTCAGCATTGCATCTTGCCCGTGAACCTTAGAGGTGAATGAGGCTCTTATGGAAGCAATGCACAGTACCACCTGACCACTGGGTGGGTGGATCTTGTTCCAAATCTTGACAGAGATTTCAGGGCTTTTCAGGTTGCCGATGTGTCAGAAAGAGAGCAAGAACTGTGATGGGAGGAGAGTAAGGGGATAAGGAGCTTTACTGTGGCCCCCCAAATAACCAGGGAAAATTCAGTGGTGTGAGTTTTTATGTCCTCACCTACTCAAATAGGTTTGAATAAAAATTTAAATGGTTCTGACTGATTATTTCCAAGTTACACTATCAAATACTTACTGTTGTTGCAGCTGATCAACAAAATCTGAACAAAGATGAAATTACAGCGTTCTCTATTTTCTTTTTATTACGGAAACTGAACAGTACAAAGCAGATCTATATCTATAGCTAATTTTTTCTTTTTTTTTACATTGCATCAGGAACAGACTTTTAATAGTAGTTCTCCCTTTGTTTATTTAGTATATCGTTGTGTCTATATGAGAAGTTTTAAAAAACCCCACATCATTAACTGAATTCCTGCATGTGTCAGCACCCTATGACGTGTGAATGCTGAGCTGCATCCCATGAGCACCAGAAAAATACATACTTTCAGGTACCTTTGCCCTTGTTACCCACCTTGTTCAGATTCATGTTTCTTGCACTATGAGACTGGGGTCCCTGGGGCAGGCATTGACCTCTTCCTAGCAAAGCATAAGCAAGCCATTCATTGAAAATGAAATGAAAGGAGCATCTTTCTTCCTTTCTGGTGGGATCACTTTTACTTAGGAGGAAGCAAATAGGGAAGTATCTGCTTTCTTTGGACAAAAATATAATTGTAGCTCTGTGCTTGTCAACTCTTAAACAGAAACAGACTGAAAACAAGAAGAAAAATAATTATTCTCCTCAGATTTTTTTAACAATCTCCCAAAATAAGCCATTCAATTTGGTATTTTTACCAGCAGAACTCCCAGCACTCTTCTAAAAATGCTTATGTTTAAGGTGTGGCTTTTCACATTTTTTCATTACCACAGAGACAAGTCTAGTCCCCATGCAAAGCCTGGGAAATAAGGTAGGTTGCCACCTGTTGCAATGTGCAACATTTTCATCCTGTTCTTTCTGTGATGGCAGTTTTCTCTAGAAAGCCTTTTCGAAAGCATTAAATTCTCATTTAGATATGCCTAGGCAGGAGGGTAACGAATTTTACCTTACTTGCCAGTATCTTTTCTCAGTCTCTGCAGCATTTGAATCTAGCAAAATAGGGTAGGACACAGATCTGGTAAGCTTCATAACAGCTCCAGAAGAGCTGGAGCTCTGGGAAAACATACTAGCAATGTTCCTGGCCAACAAGGGTCAGCTCATTGTAGCATTTTTGTCTGGGAGTGTAGTGCTGGGCTGTAGGCACGATGCCCTTAGCTCCCTACCAAAGTGACATGGAGCAGGCCAGGGAATCAGGGAAGTAAAGACCAGGGAATAATAAGGCTCTGTTCCTTCTGCCCTTTGTTTTAATCCAACAGCAACCAGCTTCCTCGTGCCTTTCCTTGTGCCAAAGTTCGAGTGGGAAAAAAAACAAACCCTCAGCAAAGTCTCTTTGAAGTACAGCTGCACCAGTAATGATTCAACTTACTCACTACCTATGGGTCTGCTCAGAGCCACCACCTAGCTTTACAGTGTCTTTCATGTGCTTTTTAAAGATAAGGACTTTATTTACCAAAATGTTGCTTTGAGTTGCAAACAGCTTCCCTTTCTCTTTTACTACAGAAGTTGCCTTCAGTATTGCAGGAATAGTTAAGTAAAAGACTGAAGACACACTCTTGCTTTTTCTTCCAGGTGCTTCTGAGCACTAACTAGCTTTGCAGCTAGTGGTGCACATGGACATCAAGTGCTACGACATGTATTGTCTTTGAATCTTCAGGAATAATAATGTAGCTGGGAAAAATGACACATAGGACCTCATCATTGGCAGAATTGCATTGTACAATAAAATAATTTGGACTTTAATGTGATAGCAGGAAGTTGTTTCAGGCCTTTAGCCAAAGATTCTGCAGTTAAATGAGTTTATGGGACATCTGTCTTTCGTATTTTTACTTGTCTTAGACTGCCTCCAGTATAAATGGTGGTTTATCCTTGGGTGCTGATATCTACGTAGTGTCAGTAGATATTGTTGGTATTCTTTACTTCCAGTACACTGTACAACTAAACTTTTTCACTGCTAAGAAAAGCACACGTCATAGCAAAGATATCACTTACCTGGAGTTACGTGCCAGTACTGATTCACACAATATGTTAAACTGAAAGTACCTCATAGAGAAAAATCCACTTAGTTGCAAGTGAAAAGTAAATATGAAGTGAATTAAAGTGGTGTCAGCACTCTGTACTGCCAAATTGCTTTTAATTCAAAGAGACAGGCAGTACTTTCAATTAATCTTTACCATATCAAATAATGGTGAAATTTAGAATTCCATTAAATGCCTTCAGAAAGCGTGAATTTCCAGAAATACTTAACTGTCACTCTGTAATTGGCAACAATATAGATATGGGCAGAAACTAGACCTCTCCAATTAAACATCCATTACATTTTAATGCATCCAGTCGATAAAGGGGGAGTAGTGTTGTCATACACCTTTATTTTAGACAGGCTTTGGAAGTTATCACATGACAGTCTTATAAACAGTCAGGGAAATTACTGTCCAGATTAAATAACTGTAGTATGAACATGAAACTGGTGGAAAACTATTTTAGGAGAGAACTAACTGTAGCTTATTGTGAGAGTAAAAAGATGTTTATTGTGTGATATCAAAAAAGTCTATCCAAGGCTCGGCAATATTTTTCACTCATGACAGTGGAAGAAAAAGCATCTTTATTAAATTTTCAGATGTTATGAAACTCTAGGTCTGCAAGTGCTTTGGAAGATAAGATAATAAATTAAAAAAAAAAATTCACCTGTGGTAGTAATGCGCTTGAGTAAAATGTAACTTGGTAGGAAGAAATTATTTCACTTAGGCAGGAATAAACTATGACACAAATGCAAAATGAGAAATAACAGGTTCTGCAGAAAGGGACCTGAGGGCTATTATGGGCTGCAAAATAAACACTTGCCACCATTTTCTGTAGTATTGTGAAGAAACAGCTTCTCTGTTGGGACATACAAGCCACAATGGCATACAAGTTTTTTCCAAAAGAGTTTTCACTTCCTTTCCTTCCCTGCCAATTCTTTATTTTGAGCACTGAGCCAAAGAAACATAGAATAATTCAGATTGGAAGGTATCTGTAATCAAACCTCCTGCTCAAAGCAGGGTCTCTGCAGTACTCTACTTGTTATGGCCAAAGGTAGGGTGTGACCCATTAGCCCTATTATCCAGATGGCTTTTTATCCACTTGGCCTTACGTTATTCTGAGTCCAAGGTGGTGCGATTTTAAGAATGGGCATCAGCTGGACAGGGCTTGGACATGTAGATAACTGTCCAAAAGGAACCAAAAATCTTTAGACAATGTAACCTATGGAAAAAAATTATAACATCTGTGTTGAAGAGTCAGAGAAGGAAAGCCTGGACAGTGCTGTGACGACAGCTTTCAAATATGTTACAGTAGCTCACAGAGGAATCATAGAGAAATTCGCGTAATAAAACTCTAAGCAAGGTCTTCTAGAAAAGGAAAGTGATTTTTATTTCCCTCTCAAAATATGTAAATAGACTGATTTTTCACACTCATACTCTCATAGATTTCATTCACTCAACATACTCACATTCTCAAAGTGGTCTATTCTGGATCACTTGTGCACAAGACAGAGAGCAAGCGACAAGTCCTAGTCCTGTCTCTATTTTTCTCTAATTGGTGGCAACAAACTATTTTTTTGACAATTCATTCATACACTCTAGGAGTCAGCAGCTGGGTATTTTTTTCTCCCAGAACTTTGCTTAACTCAGCTTCCCTAAATCTTAGGAAACTTTGCTGCCTATTATGGGTTTTTCCTTCATTCATATGCTGAGTTTTTCTGATGGGCTAAAAAGAAAAGGACTGATATATATGATATGCTGAAATCTTGTTGGCATCCTCCTGGAGTTTGTATGCAAGTTCTTCACTGACGAGACATCTGTTATCAATACAGGCCACTCTTACAACTCTCTGATGTGCAGTCTCTTTTGGTACTTTTAAACACGTATTTCCATTCCTACTTCATTCATGACAACCTCCAGATTGCTCTACAAAAATCTTTACAGCAGGTAGTAATAAGGTTACATTTATGCTCACTGTGAATAGGGCAAGAGTTGAAGGGGTTTAAATTGCAGCAGGAATAGTTGAACTACACATCAGGGAAAAAAAAACCACCAAAACCTTTCTAGAAAGCCAGCCCTAATCTAGGCTGCTAGTGAGGTTGTACAAACAACTTTGGCTAAGCCCCCACCCAGCTGCTTCACTGAATCCCCTTGCAGTGAGATCGGGGAGAGTCAGATGGGCAAAAGTGAGAATAAGTTGTGAGTCAAAGTAAAGACAGTTTAATAAGTGAAGGAAGAAGAAAGGAAAAAAAAAAAACCAAACAAGAGAGAAACCAACAAGTGATGCAAAGACAATCACTCACCACCTCCCACCAGCAGACCACCAAGGCCCAGCCAGTCTCTGAGCAATGGCTACTTGGGAAGTACTCCCTGCCCTGCATGCATCCAGTTTTATTGCTGGGCATGATGTCATACAGCATGGGAGATCCCTTTGGTCAGTTGGGGTGAGCTGTCCCAGCTGTGGCTGCTACCCAGCCTCTCCCCCCCGACCCCAGGCTACTCACTGAGGGGACAGAGTGAGAAACAGAGAAAACATTGATGCTGTGCAGGCACTGTCCAGCAGTACCTAAAACACTGGTGTGTTATCAGCACTGTTCTGGTCACAAATCTGAAGCCCAGCAACATATGGGCTGCTATGAAAGAAATTAACTTCACCCCAGCCAGATCCTGTACACGATTTTACACAAATATATTCAAGAGATATTTCAGATTTAGCTGTTCTTGGGGTGTAAAAATGGGTAACATCATCCCTCTGGCTATGTTTGTGCTGTAAATTGAAACACAGTATGAGCAAGGCATTATGTCGTAGGTACAGATTGGTTCACATCCACACAGTTAAACCCTCTTGCAGCCAAAAGAGATGATGACTGTGCTCAAATTTACGAGAAATATTCCTGACCTAAGTTATCTTAAGAGTTATGCCCAGGTATCATCTGGAATTGTAGAAGCTGGCAAAGACCAAAACCATTAACAGAAACCATGTCAGGAATTAAACAGTAGGAATAGTCAGGAATCAGACATTTTCCTTACTTCTATGGACACACCTTCAAAGTTTCTCCCAACCCATTTTTCTATAAATACAGTACACTGAAGTAAAGATCTTCATATTATGTCCTCTTTTGATAAAAATTAGGTGGGTTGATTAGCTGTTCTTTTGTCAGAGGGAAAGTCTTTACCTTAATACTATGATAAAATGTCCAGTGGTGACACACAGAGTAAAATGCTATTCCAGAAATGATTACTCATTCTGAAAAAAAGAAAGAGAGGAAAAAAAAACCAGAACAACTGTTTCTTTTCACTGGTATGGGAGACAAAGTACAAGTAGTTTTATATATCCCTTAAAAACTTTGCACAGAAGCGAACAGTATAGACCAGAATTCCTTCTAATGGCATGTCTGTACTTCTCTGCATTCTTTATTTTAGGATTAGTCATTTTTTGTAACTTTTGGGGAGGAATTAAATTGAAATCTGTTATTAATATTTTATCCATTGTGTGTGTTTATTTTCAGAGAGCTCTGTTTGATGAGAGAGGTTCAGACTGTTAACGTTTCTAAAATGTCCTAACTCCACATACTGAGTAGGACAATCAATACAGCATACAGAAAAAAATAATACGCAGTACAATTTAAAATTAGTTTTTTTCTTCCTTTAGCAAGTTAAGTAAATGTATTTTTAAACTGGGGACATTTAGCCTGTTTAAATATTTCTGACACATATCAAAGAACAAGCTGTGTTTATTTGGCACATACGCACACTGCATCAGTTTTCACTGATTACTTTCATCTCCAAAAACGGTTTTCTATGACTAACATCCAGATCTTTATGTAAACTAACATGTGACAGATTAATTAATGTAATTTCATCTGTGACTTGATGTATTTTGCCTATTTATATTTTGCACTGAAAAAAAAGAAAGCAATTTTGCATATACTCTGCTAAGCCTTGTTGTAAATTAGAGCTTTCTATTTCCTTTGGAATTCATCTCTAGTTCATTTTATGTCCACTCATCTGTTGACTTAATAGGTGGTCTGTTACAAGGAACCCAGACATGATGGAGTTAAATTGCTAGATATAATTATTTAAATGCAACTTACTTATTTTGAAGAGCAAAAGACTGTGTACTGTAGCCTACCTGTCAGCTACGCCAATAACACAACTAAATGCTAGGAGCAAAGTTCCTTGACACTAAATTTCCTATTATTTTTTTTTTGTACTTGATATTGTCTAAAGGAAATACTATTTAGCTACTTTTCTATACTGTTTCTCCTTATTTTGAAATCTCTTTTTCCGTAAAGTGACTTTCATGAAGGAAGACATGCTAAGTCGCTTTGAAAATATTTGATTCCTTGAAAGCAAAAGTAACCCATGTTCCCTGTGGATCTAAATGTACACTTAATTAGTCTACCCACATAATTTCTCAAAGAAAATCATTATTCCTGTGGTGTAAATGAAGGTCAACTTGCAGTTCACTAAGATTTTCTATCTCAGAATTTCACAGTTATACCTGCTTGAAATTTTTTCTTTGCATGGGTTTGTAGACCTTGCTGAATTAAAAATTGCATGTAGTTTAAATAACTATTGGCATAATAAACAAAAAAAAGGATTGTAACTTCCTTTGCATCTGTTTCTAAAATATTTGCTACTTGCAATCAAGTGAGATATATAGTTCAAATCGATTAATCATGCAGGGTCAATCACGGACCCTGTTAACATTTCTCCTTTAGGGCACAGAAGACCATAAAAATTATTGCATATAGTTGGGAACTTTTGAAAAATAATTTAGGAAAAAATTAAATGGTCATGTAATAGTGCCTTCAGTGTGAATTTAGATACGGTTGTCTTAGATCTGCCAATCACAAATTCCCAAGTTTCTTGAGTGAACAACTTGTGGCTTATGCGAGTGTTCTTAGTAGCAACCTGAGAAATTACTTCCACTATGTCAGGTTTTGAAGATTTTAACTCATTCTTTGCACTTTAAAACTTGTTAGAAATGTAAAGGTTTCTTTGTTACTGGGAAATATGTTCATGATGATTGCAAAAGTATAAGTATTCACAGGCAATGGTAGTCTATTTAACAGATTAATGATCAGATTTATCACTGTAGCATACCTATTAGTACTTAATACCCAGTGCACATATTGGTGTTGCAATACAGTAACTGTACTGATTTGTTTCATCTCCATTCCAGTGGAAATCAGTGGGTTAGACAATTTATGAGAAAGGAATAAATATACGTTGTTTCCCCAAAGACTTTGTTCTTTATACTTCTAGAGATAAAACTAAAACTTTTCTTGGTACACTCTTTTCTGAGAATCCATGCATTATTTACAGGAAATACCTTGTCTTTGTACTGCGTCATGACATAGCTGTTATTAAAAACTGCCTACCTTTGCAAGGAGAGAGGATTACAGCAGTAGAATTCATAGGATCTACGTCTGAACTAGTTACTTCACAGAAAACACAGTGGGGTTTTGTACGGACACTAAGATTGACCTAATCACCTGAAGCTCATTGTAGGATCAGCCACAGAGGATACTTAAAACATAAGTGTGATAATAAGCACAAGGAAAGCACAAAAATAAGAGAGAAAAGGATAATAAACCTGTGTTATGTTCTGGTAACCTGGGGTATCTTGGAGCTTTGCTTGAGGAGTGGTTTAAATAATTTCTGGGAAAAAAACTCCACTCAGTTACATCTGTATTAGTAAATAAAACATGATAGGTCTTGATGGGAAAATGAATGTCAAGGCATTTTGAAGTCAGATAGGTAAACTCCTCCTTTTCACCCCTGGAAGAAAAAGGTATTATTCGTCCTGCCTGTTGAGAACAGCCTGTGGTGTATTCTCTTCTTTAAACAACTCCTAGGCTCTGTCTGGAAAAGAGGGTCAAAATCATGCCAGGAAGTGTGCTAGCCATTACTGAGGACAGATGCCCATCTGTCAGCGATCAAACCTGTGCTCTCAGTCTGTGTAAATTGGTGCTATATATGGAGCTTGAGGGAACATGTAAAGAAAGTGTTAGAAATAGCTGTGAGGTAAAGATGCAAAGGTTTTCAGTACAGAGGTGACTTGTGAGACAGAAAGAGGAAAATAATTCATTTCAGATATGAAGAATTAGTAGTACCTTGGTATTTCACATGTGGTCATGCCTTCCTATGAAGTAGATCAAACAAGTCAAGGCACTACCTGGAGCAAGTAGGTCTTTTAACAAGACTCCAACCCTTTCAAGAGGAACAGTTTGTTTCATAGAGCACACATTTAAAAACTTCTCTTCTGATCTCACCTGAATTTCATTGGATTGCTTGATAATCCTTTTTTTTTTTTCTCACTATGCTGACTTGATCCTAGCTCCTAGCAACACACATCTCACTGTGTTCATGGAGAACAACATAAGGACATCTATGTTGCTGTATTAAAGCAGATCAGGACGCATCAGTCTCGATCTCGTCTACTTTACCTAGCACCTCTCTCTATTGGCTAATATTAGCTGCTTGGACAAGCATTTACAAAAACAACAAGAATACAATGGTCATTGATCATTTCCTGGAATATTTACCCAGTTCCTGTCAGTCTGCAACTCAGGGATTTATTGAGCCAGAAGTAGTTGCTTTTGGTATTTAGCAAATCATTAATACACTTTCATTTGTATGTCTCCATGCAGCTGCTTAGATGTGAGCTAGATGTCTGAGCTTTAATTATAGTTAATAAACTGACATGAAGTTAATGAACTGCCTAGTCAAGACAGTCAATAGAACCTCAAGAGAGATTGAGTTCATGCTAAACTAAACATCCAGGGTTCAGATGTATAAGCATGAATGCCTGGTGTCATATGAAGTACCCAAGTTTATCGCACCAGCTCTGGTCAAGAATGGAAAGGTATCTTTCAGGCTTAACATCCACCTGCAAGGTTGCAAGGTGTCTGAGATGACACTAAATGCCAAAGTTAAAACAAATAAGCTGAGACTTTTGTATTTAATAGTTCCATCTGGACTTTCCTGCATCAGGTTTACCCAGCTGCTTCTTGAACTTCAGTAATACATCAACTTCACAACATCTTGTGGCAAGGTGTTCCACACAGCTCACGTATGTTTTGTGTGAGGATATGCTTTGTTTGCTTTTTTTTTTGTTTCTGTTTCACCTTACTATGTTTTGCATCTAACAGTTGCTGACTTGATGTCATTGTCTTTGACTCTTTATGTAACAGGAAGATTGAACAATCATTTTCTATTCAATTAATCATGATTTTGTAGACTGCATTATTATCTAGTGACCTCTCCAGCTACTAGGGCTTCACATTGATGACTGTATCTAGAATACCCTAGATATAATTTTTTATAAACTTTGAAACACATCTTACAGGTTCAGTTGCAATTTTCCAAACAACTTATTTGCCCCAAAACTCCATTCATTCAGTCTTGGCCAATTTCCATCTGCTTGATTACTGAGGCTTTATTCTCTTGCCAAATTCTCACTGTCTTGGGATCTTTTACCTTTTGAGACAGTTGTCTACATTGTCTCATGCACTGTCTACTGTCTGTCTTAAATGAAGTTATTTTCCTTTTAAGCACATATTTAATTGTTTTTCTGAAATGATGCCCAAACTGCTAGTGTTCTCAACTGACATGATTCTTTTTGTAATTTTACTCTATGAGTTCATTTATTTCAATAAAATCATCGTTAGAATCACAAATATTAAAGCTAGAAAGACATTTCAAATGAAACTGGAAATCATTTAAAACTCAGTTTTGACTAAGATATGGGCTAGCTAATGGGCATAGTTTAAACAAAAAATTTGGAACCCATGATCTTTTGTGGAAGACCAAACTAAGCAAAACATTTTTTCTGCCTCTTTGAAGGAACATATATTTTGAAAACAAGACATTGATTCCTAAAAGAAATCTGGCCAGCAAAACCTAAAGAAATTAACCCAAGGAAATCGTTAGGCACTCTCATGAAGCCTTGTATTCAGATAGTTAGAAAACTTACAGCAAAAGTTGAACTTTAAATCCATAGAAACTGTGATAAGGAGTGGAAAAAAAAAAGAGTTAAAACTCAGAATATCACACCTGCCAAGTTTTGTAGAGATTTAGTAAGAATTCAGTCTGACTGAACTCTCCTGGCTGTGTCCCCTCCCAGCTTCTTGTGAACCCCCTGCCTCCTTGTTGGCAGGCCAGTATGAGAAGATAAAAATTCCTTGGCTGCTTAGGAACAACTTAAAATCAATGTTTTATCAACATTATTCTCATCCAAAATCCAAAACACAACACTATACCAACTACTAGGAAGAAAATTAAATCTATCCCAGCCAAAACCAGGACAGTATCCACCCGTTACTCTACACCATCTGCGGCATGCCCAGGTCCCAAGCTTTCCAACATTCCAATTAAACCAGGACAGATAGCTAAGTGGGTATGCAGGTAGGCAGGTAGATGCAAAAAAAAATCTCATTGCTAAGAGAGACAGAGAGGCTTTGTTTATTAAATCTGGGTGGGGGTTTATTCATCTTCCTCTGTAGCATAAAAATTTGGAGAATTCTAAGGGCCCTTCACAAGAAGCAGTGTTTACCCTGAAGAGGCAGAAAACACAGTTACGCCTAATTCCTTAGAGATGTGTCTTCATTGGCATTTTGTACCAAAATATTTCAGAAAAAAAGTACAGCAAAGTGTATGAATAAGTCCTCTAGTCTTGAATGAGATTTTCTCTTGACCAGTGCTGAAAATATTTCTCACCTAACATTCTGTTTGTTGCAGCACTGAAATCAATAGAAACACTTATCTTTCACATGAATGTCTATATATACCTGGAGAATGTACTTGACTTGAACTGTAAACATTTTGCTTTAAATTTCCACATGCAAATTGGATTCTTCCTGATGAGTAAAATTAATTGACAGTAAATATAGTTTTCACTTGTATAACAAAAGATAAAAAATATAATAAATCACAGATTTGCACAGCTGCAAAATATCTATTATTGTATATAGAAACCTGTCTTCAATGTTCATTTTGAGGATTTTTTCTTAGCTGACACAGAATTATGATTAGCTGTATTTTGAGGATTACCCTCAGTAAATGAGCAGAGAAAGTTGACAGACAACAGCTTGAAATATTTGATAAATAGTAGAGCTTCCTCCAGTCAAGAATATGACTGGGGCAGAATCAGAAGTATTAAAGACTCTCAGAACAAATAAGAATAATTCAAAAAACAATGTACTTTTCCAAAACCGTAACCAAGTATTCTAGCCATGGAGCATGTAAAAATCTTAAATTAAGACTTCTTCCAGCCTCCTATTTCTCCTCTAGCCTCCTATTTCATCTCCTGAATAATAAAACAATAACAAGAAGAAAACCCACAGAAACTTAAGGAAACTTTCATTATAAGTACACAAGTTTCCTTTCAGGAAAGTACTGTGTATTTTTCATTTTCACCAGAGATGAAGTTATATTATTGAGAGCAATGCATCAAACTACACTAAAACTTTGAACATTTATTGTTACTGTTCCATGAAGGTGGACTGAAGTACAGAGAAAGAAGTTTTGCGCAGCTTTTTTTTTCCTCAGTTCCCCATCTGGGACAATCTTTTGTCTTTTCTTTCCTGTAGCCTTGGAGATGGGGTAAAGTACAATGCCATCATTCTAAAAGCAATGGAAAAGAAAGCTGCATTGATTAACTCACCTCAGTGGCTGATAATGAAAAAAGATGCTTTCGTGATTCTGGGTTTTCTGTTGAGGGTCTAGGCTTGTGAATGTTGTCATCACATCTATCTACTGCTGCTGTGTGGTTTGTTGTTTTGTTTTTCTAAATCTCTGCTTTAATCTTTGTTTTAGATTCCAGCATATCTACTTACATTTAATATCTACTTTTAAAATTCATCAGTTTTTACTGGATTTGTTTCAGGTTATGAGCCTGCTTAGAAATGGTGAGACAACGAGAATCAGTCTCTGCCATTTCATTATGATTCTTAAGATGTCATGGCCATGGTAATCTGTTGCTCTGTGGCGTTTAGATGCAACAGTACTGCTCATGTTGACTGTTTCACCATTCTGTTCCCAAAGGAAACGCCATCATAATCTAGTTTTTTCCAAATGTGCTGATATTTCAGCTTGTGACTTGCTTACAGGACAGGCTGACCAGTTAGGAAGATGAAAAATGATTACTTCTCTTTCTGGAATAAAGTGATACAATGTGACAGGGGAAATGATGGTTCGCACATGAGAAGTTACTTTCTGCTGTGTTAATGCAAGTGTCACAACACGACTTTTGAAGACCAACGTAAAAAAAATACAACAATTCAAATGGGCATGAAAAACATTCCTCTATTTTCTGAAATATAGGTAATATAATATAATAATCTTTTATTTATGTATTTATTTATTTATTTAAGAAATTAAGTATTCCTCTATTAGTAATGAAAAGCAGAAGTAAAGTGAATTATTTATAGAAACCTGTTATCAGTGATCATTTTACAGGAGATCTAGGCCTACCATCCCTATTACTTTCTGAGAAAAGTTATTTAAGATTTTCCATGTTGCCTTGGTTTTGATAAAATTATTGTCCATGGTAAATGCTATTGTTATGAATGAGAACATGTCAGAAACGGTATTACTGGAGATTTCATAATGGTTTAGAAGAGACACAGAAGTTGGAAGAGTAATAGTTTACAGATTAGGGCTCCATATGGGCTGATTGATACTACGCTGCAAGTCCCTGTTTTATTTGGGGCAGATAATTGAACATGGGTTTGCCTCTTTTCAAGTAATCTACCTACCTATATTTATCCTGGCATTTATGCCTTTGTTACTTTTTGTGGAAAAAAACCCAGAGCATAGAATCATAGAATCATTTAGATTGGAATATACTTTAAGATCAATGAGTCCAACCACTAACTTACCACTGCCAAGTCAACCACTAAACCATGTCACCAAACAACACATCTACATACCTTTTAAACACCTCCAGGGATGGGGACTCCACCACTTCCTTGAGCAGCCTGTTCCAATGCCTGACAGCTCTTTCAGTGAAGAAATTTTTGCTCATATCTAATTTAAACCTCCCCTGCTGCAACTTGAGGCCATTGCCTCTGGTCCTATCACTAGTTACTTGGGAGAAGAGACCAAGACCTGCCTCACTACAACCTCCTTTCAGGTAGTTGTAGAGAGCAATAAGGTCCCCCCTCAGTTTCCTCTTCTCCAGACTGAACAGCCCCAGCTCCCTCAGCCGCTCTATTCCTGGCACAAGTCAGGATGCCATTTGCCTTCTTGGCCACCTGGGTACACTACCAGCTCATATTCAGCCAGCTGTTGACCAACAGCCTCAGGTCCTTTTTCTCTGGGCAGCTCTCCAGCCACTCCTCCCCAAGCCTGTAGCATTGCATGGGGTTGTTGTGACCCAGGTGCGGGACCTGGCACTTGATCTTCTTGAATCTCATACAACTGCTCTCAGCCCATTGACCCAGCCTGTCCAGATCCCAAAAATCTTTGTAGTTCTCTCATAGCACAGTACAAAAACAGTGTAAAGCTTCTATATTTTTTAAATAAAAATATTCTTCTTGTAGAGACTGCTCTACATTTTTTTGTCCGCCTAGAGGATATAGCCAGATTTTTAAAGGCATTTAGATGCCTGAACTGTGCTATGCCTGTAGGGGAGAGTTGCTATGTAATTTATAAACCTATCTTAGATTTCTTTTCTCCTGAAGTAACAGACTCAATGGGATAGGTATGAGCAACTATTCCTCGCTGACTTTAGAAAAAGACTTTCATTCAATTTCTGCAGTTTGCAGAGAATGTACAATCCATGCTTTCTGTCACTATTGCAGACATATTAAAACCAGGTGCAGGCTTTTTTCAGGCAGACTGGTGTAATTTATTTTCACCTTGTAATGGTCCACAGTGGGCTGTTACAAAAGGCACATAACAGAGCAGCAGATATATTCTAAGTGATATAAAGGAACTCCCAAATTCAAAATCTGATCCTACATCTGGATCTTTAGGATTCTTTATGCTTGTCATGCACATCTGAAAAACTAGTCTGATCAGTACTACTGCAAATAAAATTTTCCTTGTTCTTCTGAGCATGTTTCATTATTAAAAATAAACTTGAATTAGTTTGTTAACAATGAAAATTCTAGAAGCACTTTCATGGTAAGCTGTATATACAACTGATTACTAATTCAGAATATATAACACTACATATCTTTGTGAATTTGGACAGACAGGAAAAAAAGTAGTATATGAAGTCGAACTGTAAAGACTCTTTGGCTAGATAATAAGGTTTTGTCCATACCTGTAAGCTAAATGTGTGTAGGACTTCTACTTAGCACTAAAGCCAACTGGCATGGAAAAATTAAACCCTCTTGCCCCCAAAGACAGGGCGGCCATATCCAAAATGACGATTTGATTGCATGTCTCTCTTCTATACTGCCTTACAGCCTGTGATTGGAAGTGGGTTTGGAGAGTTCTGGTCAGCTCAGAGCAAAAATTGCCAGGGGCCATTCTGACAATATAGTATTGCAAATGTTCTCTTTTCAGCAGCTCAGAACACTCCCTCACAGTGCTTAATTAGTAATAAATGTGTAAAAGAAGATCCAAATCAATGCTGTAGAAGCAACTTTGACACTTTTAATGTACGTCTTTTTCAATTTCCACCTTGTTCCCACTCCTTCACCTTTTTCTTTCCAGCTTCATGTCAAAGTCAATTTGCTCCACCAGCTGATCCACTCCCTTTCACCAGGTTCTGGTCTATCACTGGTTGCTCAGCTACTTTCCTGTCAGTCCCACCACTTTCCTTGTCACTTTCTTCTTTTGAACTGAATGTCCTTTCCCAAACAATTTCCAGTCTTCCCCATATTTTCTTCAGGTTCCAAGTTCTTCCTTCCCCTTCCATAGTTTCACAGCCTTGGCATCAGTTAATGCCTTTAACAAGTGGATTCCCTTCTCAATAGGATACTTGTTTCCACTCCATTTGAATCAGATTATTTCTTTGCCACACATCTATGCTGTCTGATGTCACCACTGTTATAGAGAGAAGACCATCCTTGTTTTCGTTGATGATGCTCAGACCGCGGTTTGAATTCCAGCTCAGCAAACGACATCTAAGAATAGTAATTTTTGAAAAAATTCTAGAGGGAAGTTTTGAAATTGCACCCACTTCAAGCAGGAAGTATGGTCAGTTACCTGACTAACAGTGTGGGCAGATTTTAGTCATAACAAGGAGAACCTGAAGAGAATGGATTCTTCAGAAATGTGAGTGATAAGTCAACTTTCTATTACATAAATATACTCTAAATTATTTAATTGGGCATAGTTACAGATTTGCAGTGGGGAAAAAGAAGACATTACAAGACACGAAAAGTGCAGGTTTACAACCAGTGGAACCTCCTCATAACAAAACTTGACTGATGATCCCACAACAGAAGATATAAATGCAAAAGATGTAAATGTTGGGGAATTAATGTATGTTTTCTTTAGTCTCTCAGGTATGTAGTTATGAATAGTTATGACTGAACAATTCCAAATAAATAATTGAACTGGAATTAATTCTACAGCTGATTCTCAGAGATTTTTTGAGACTGAATAACTCAATTCTGGCAAGAATGAAGGTCCAGAAGTCTTTAATTACAGGGGATATTGCTAGCATCAGTGAACATCAGATGGCAGAAAATATTAAACTCCTTTCAAGACATATATTACTGTTCAGGAATTCTTCAGGTCATACAATCTTTTTCGATATGTATTCAAGAAAGATATTATTACTCAGTTTTAATAACTATGTGAAATTTGGTATCTTGATAAAGGAGTTCTGTTAAACTTGAGATGTCATATACACTTAAAATCAGCACACGATTCTAGAAAAATAGTGTGCAAGACTGTGAAAAATGAAATCACTTTTACCCCCTGCAGAGATTAAATTTACAGGAAATACTGAAGAAAATACTATAAATACAGGTTTGACCTGTATGTAGAAGCAATTGGAGCAGAAATAAAACAAGACCCTCAGATGCTCACTTTGCTCCTAATAGTCCTACTCTCCACTGTTCTTGATGCACGCAATATTTTTGTGTGCACTGTAGAGGGTGAAAGCAGGAAGTAAATCAGTTACTGTAATATATGTGTCGCAATGTACTTCAAAACAAAGAAGAAACAGATGTTTCTTGTGCAGGTATAAAATTCAAAAGGATTATAAAACTATCAAAGAACATGTAATGAAGTGTAGATTAAAGAGCGGAGTCTTGTCATTACAACATATGTTCTGAACTTTCATGAGATAGGATTGTATAGTACTAGATGTGTACTCATGAAAACACAGAGATTGAAAACACCTGCAAAAGAAGTGTTCTCTTTATGTTCCGAAAGGTACAACCTGCAGAAGGGGATGAATGCAGCATTAATGTGCCATATGACTTATAGAATTGGACTGATACATAAGCATCCATTATCCAGTTCTTTGCAACTGAAACTCACTTTGACTGAAGGTCGTTATGACCAAGATACAGGTCTCAACAGTTCTTGGTTCCAGACATTCTGGGTAGGATTAATTTCAATTACAGATGGAAGGTTCTGCCAGTCCTCGATTATTGTGCCTAAATACATGCCTTCATGTGTTTCTTTGCTAACTAAACACAGTGTAGCTGTGCAGAAAAAATTAGACTTACTTAGCTGGTTATGGGTGTTGGGATAAAATTCAGGTACCACTAACATATGTACATCAGAACATCATTATTCAACTTATCATCATCACACACCACTTAGAAAGATGCAACAAAACCTGAGTTTCTAATTAATATCAGTGCTTTATCCAAACTTACATGATCATAACTGTAACTGTGTGATGTGTGATTTACAGCAACTGATCATAAGCTATAGACATAGAAAAATAATATATAAATACATTATAATCCATGAATGAGAAAAATATGAGCTAAAAAGATATGAAAGAAAACAGACATTTTATGTATGAAACATTAAAAGATAAAAGTCCTCTTGTACACACTTGCATATGAATACAAGTGAATAACTTCAAAGTATGATGCAATCTGTGAAATGAAGAAAAATAGGAAACTGCCTTAACTCTTTCAGGCTACCAGTGTATTATTTTCTCTCATGACTTCATGAGTGCTGCATCAACTTCTGTTATCATCCCATTTATGAAGGCCATGGAGAGCAGGTAGTCAGATAATCAACAGAACTGCACTTTCTCCCAGATGTGTGCTGCACCTGGTAGTCAGACTTGGAAGAAATTTAGAAACATTTTGCCTCTGATAAATGTTCATTTTAATATTCATCTGGATGAGGCATCTCTTCATTTCATCTTAATTGTCATTTGGTGAAATTGCTTTGTCCATAGGCAAAGAGCAAGACAAACTATAAACTAATCTTGCCAAAAATCAGGAATATCTATGATACCTATAGACATTAGTAACCAGAGACGGACCATGCAGAAAATGCATCTTAAATACAAGTATTGTCATGATGCCGATTCACACCAATTTTGGTTAATATTAGAGTGGAATACAACTACGGTGGGATTTTTCTATGCCTATATTGGTAGGTACTTAGCTTCTTCCAAGGTATAGAAGGTGTGCTGGTTTTGGCTGGGATAGAGTTAATTCCTTCATTGTAGCTAGTAAGGGGTTATGTTTTGGATTTGTGCTGAAAACGGTGTTGATAATAAAGAGATGTTTTTGTTATTGTCAAGTAGTGCTTACACAGCATCAAGGCCTTTTCTGCTTCTCACACCATTCCACCAGCAAACAGGCTTGGGGTGCAAAAGAAGTTGGGAGAAGACATACCCAGGACAGCTGACCTCAACTGACCAAAGGGATATTCCATGCCATATGACATCATGCTCAGCATATAAAATGGGGAGAAGCAGAAGGAAGGGGGGGACCTTTGAAGTGATGGCGTTCATCTTCCCAAGTAACCGTTACATGTGATGGAGCCCTGCTTTCCTGCAGATGGGTGAACACCTGCCTGATGACGGGAAGTGGTGAATGAACTCCTTATTTGCTCTACTTTCTGTGTGGCTTTTGCTTTACCTATCAAACTGTCTTTATCTCAACCCACAAGTTTTCTCACTTTTACTCTTCTGATTCTCTCCCCCACCCCACCGAGGTGGGGAGTGAGCGAGTTGCCAGCTGCGGTTAAAGCATGGCACGAAAGTTATCCAAGATGTGAGGCTGATAGCTACAACACACGTCTTACAGGAGTCATCAGTCTTCTAGACTGACAACAAGTAGCTAAGTAGGATACCTGGCAGTGCCTGAAATAATCCTTAATATCTGTATGTAGGCAATTGAATCATAGTGTGTCTACATTCAGGCGATCATAGAATCTTAGAAGCATAGAATGGTTTATCTTGGAAGGGATCTTAAACACCATCTAGTTCCAACACCCCTGCCATGGGCAGGGACTCCTTCCACTACACCAGCTTGCTGAAAGCCCCATACAACCTGGCCTTGAACACTTCCAGGGAGGCGGCATCCACAACTTCTCTGGGCAACCTGTTCCAGTGCCTCATCACCCTCATATGAAAGAATTTCTTTCTTGTAACTAATCTAAACCTACCCTCTTTTATTTTAAAACCATTACCCCTTGTCCTATCTCTACAAGCCCTTGTAAAAAGTCCCTCTCCAGCTTTCTTGTAGGCCCCCTTCAGGTACTGGAAGGCTGCTGTAAAGTATCCCCACAGCCTTCTCTTCTCCAGGTTGAGCAACCCCAGTTCTTTAAGCCTTTCCTCATAGAAGAGGTGTTCCGTCCCTCTGGTAATTTTTCTGGCCTTCCTCTGGAGATGCTCCAACAGGTCCATGTCTTTCCTGTGCTGAGGGCTCCAGAGCCAGACACTGTACTTCAGATGGGATCTCATCAGAGCACTGTAGAGGGGCAGACTCACCTCCTTGGACCTGCTGGCCATGCTGCTTTTGATGAAGCCCAGGATATGGCTGGTGTTCTGGGCTGTGAGTGCACATTGCTGGGTCATGTTGAGCTTCTCGTCAGCCAGCACCCCGAAGTCCTTCAGTCCTTCTCCTCAGGGCTGCCCAGCCTATATTTATGCTTGGGATTGCCCTGACCCATGTGCAGGACCTTGCACTTGGTCTTGTTGAACTTCATGAGGTTTGCATGGCCCCACCTCTCAAGCCTGTCAGGGTCCCTCCGGATGGCATTCCTTCCCTGCAGTGGGCTGACCGCACCACACAGCTTGGTGTCATCAACAAACTTGCTAAGGGTACACTGTCCATGTCATTGACAAAAATATTAAACAGTGCTGGTCCCAATACAAAGCCCTGAGGAATGCCACTTGTCACTGTTATGCACTCGGACATTGAGCCATTGACCACAACTCTTTGAGTGCGATCATCCAGCTAATTCGTTTTCCACCAAGTGGTCCATCTGTTAAATGAATGATGAGATGAATGCTGCTGCTATTTTACAGAACAAGTGATTCCACAGCTGGGATGCACAGAAGATCAGAAAGCCCTAGGGACTTGTTCACTCTCCAGGGTGATTATTATATGCCAGGTACTTTCTATGGTATCATGTGAGAGGCATCCCTCTATAGCTGGCTGGTCTATGTGTCCAGGTCTGTATTGCAAAAGCACATGAGGGATGTGGGAATCCACATTCTGTCTGGTTCCATTCTGAGCTTCATTCAGAAACCATGTCCCATCAGCTCCATCACTATTCTTTCTAACCACAACAGGCTGCTAGGAAAATTCAAGGTGCTGCTTATGCAATTAGAATACTCACACAGGAAATGGCAGAGAGTGAATGCACCAGGAGATATACTAGAAAAAAAGAAAGAGAAAAAAAAAACAAATCCAAAACCCACCTAGCAATGAGTTGCAGGGAAACTGAGTATAGCTGGAGCAGATATAAAAGCATGTCGTGTCCAGGTTCATATGGATGAAACACCAAGAGGACTGTTTAAAAGCACTAAGTCTGTTATCTTTGTTCAGGAATCTCAAGAGCTGAAAGCTTCCACTGCTATAGAGTTCTGGCAGTAAGGTACATGGTACTGTTCATCATCGAGGTATGAGAACAAACAGACTGGTAGCAAAAGCCTGAAATAATTTCTGAAGACCCTATTCATCTAAACTATTCTCATCCCAAACCAACTCCACCTGGAAATTATTTCCCTTTGTTCAGCCCCAGATATGCTTACAAGTATGTGTTTTCTTGAACGAGGCTTTCCTTCTTATCTTGATACTTTGCTTTACTTCAGCATATGCTGACAATTCATTTCTTCTTATTACATTGACTGACCAGTGTGGTCTTTCCATACTGCCTCTAAAAGTCTAAGGGATGATAAAAAAATCTTTCATGCACTGAGAAGCAATGCTCCAGGGCTCTGTTTTCTCATGTGGATTCTTCGGCTGCCGGTAAATTCAGCAGTAATCAGTGGAGTTTGGAGATCAGTATTGGTAAATTGTTTGAACAGTACCCAAAACACTTTTGGCCTGTACCAAGCTTTCCCAGTAAATTCACAGGTACTGGGTTGAGTGTGCTGTGATGGAAACGCAGGAATTACCTGTGTCATGGAAGAGACCTGTGGACACAGGAAGCTGAATCCATTCTTGTTCCCTAGAAATTATGTAGATAATGCTGGGCTTATTTACAGCTGAACATCTCTTCCAGCTGAACACCATAAAGCTTCAATTTATTATCGTTTTTCTGTTAGGTGATCTTCTGTTGGAAGTTTGTCCACCTTAGTCTGCAGTGCCTGCAGTTTAGTCAGAAATTGCTTTAAAAAACAGTAGACTGTAGCCAAGGTCCCAAGGCAATTCTACCACGCGGACATCTCTTTATTATCAATTGCAAAGGTGCCTTCCATGCCCAGGGTCTCTAGGCACAACTGATCCCAGCATTTGGGATATCTTTGAAGGTCTGAAGTTTTGAACCTGTTGGCTGTTCAGCTGTATCCCTAGTTCGTGCAACCTTTTAAGTGTAGGTGGACTCTTGTCCCCGTTATCAACTCGGCACAGGCAGCAGGCAGCGCTGGGGCTGTTCGCGCTCTTCCTGGCTACCCATCTCCCAGCAGTCTGGTCTGTATCTCTGTATCCATACAGAGGTGCTCAGCAGCAAGCTCAAAGGTAGCTTATCAGTTTCGGTTTGTAAGTGTTTGAAAATCTGTGTTGTTCAAGACAAAAAAAAAAAAAAAAAAAAAAAAAA